>Ga0082335_1001047_pt1 | contig 63613 bp, 61 predicted proteins | sample Subgrocontami58m_FD_72375 | JGI IMG/M metagenome (GOLD analysis project Ga0082335, IMG submission 72375) | Subsurface groundwater microbial communities from S. Glens Falls, New York, USA - GMW37 contaminated, 5.8 m (SPADES assembly) (version 2) ... | reverse complement strand
CGACGGTTACCTGTTTGCCACGCCCGAAAACCTTGCCGCAATGTCCGGCGTAATGAAGGACTTTTTCGACCGCACGTATTACGGCGTGCTTGACCGGATCGCCGGCCGCGCCTACGCCACGCTGATCTGCGCCGGCAGCGACGGCCACAACGCCGCGCGCCAGATCGAACGCATCTGCACCGGCTGGCGCCTCAAGGCGATCGCGGATCCTCTCATTGTCTGCACGCATGCCCAGACGCCCGAGGCGATACTGGCACCCAAGACGATAGGTGCGAGCGACCTTCACCGCTGCGAGGAATCCGGCGCCGCGCTAGCGGCCGGACTTGCGCTCGGCATTTATTGAAGTCATGCTGACGGCACCTATCATGATCACGAATATTCCGTACAAGGGCTCGGGTCCTGCACTCATCGAACAGGTGGCGGAGCTCATCCGTCGCATTGGCATCCGTCAGGAATGAAATCAATCACCAGGGGAGAAACGTAAATGCAACCTCGCAAAAAAACCACCAGGAACGACGCTTCGATCGTATTCACCGGCTGCAGCGTGACCGACGCCGCGCAGCGCCAAACGCAGGCGGGCGGGCGGCGCCGGCAGGTGGTGGTGAACGGCCGCCGCGTCAAGACGATCGACGTGCACGCGCACTGCCTCGTGCCGGAAGCGATGGTGCTGGTGGGACAGAAAATCGAGGCTCACCAGTTTCCGGACATGGACGAGGTGGGGCCGAAGCGCATCGGCGAGATGGACAAGCAGGGCATCGACGTGGAGGCGCTCAGCATCAATCCCTTCTGGTATCGGGCGGAGCGCGACCTCGCAGCCGAGATCGTCAGGATTCAGAACGAGAGGCTTGCCGAGATGTGCGCGGCATACCCGGAGCGCTTCGTCGCCTTTGCATCGGTGGCGCTGCAGTATCCGGAGCTCGCCGTGGAGCAACTCGTGCATGGGGTAAAGAAGCTCGGCTTGCGCGGCGCGGCCGTCGGCGCGAGCGTTGCCGACCATGAGTTTTCCGATCCGAAGTTTCATCCGTTCTGGGCGAAGGCGGAGGAACTCGGCGTGCTCATTTTCATCCACCCGCAAAGCACGCCGGAATTGAACCGGCGCTTCAAGGGCAATGGCTGGCTCGCCAATACCATCGGCAATCCGCTCGACACGACGATCTGCCTCTCGCACCTGATTTTCGAAGGCACGCTGGACCGCTTTCCGGGGCTCAAGCTCTGCGCCGCGCATGGCGGCGGCTACCTGCCTTCGTACGCGCCGCGCTCGGATCACCCCTGCCGTGTCGCGCCCTGGCACTGCGACAGCAGCATCAAGCTGAAGAAGAAACCGACGGAATATCTGAAGACGCTCTATTTCGACACGCTCGTATTCACGTCCGAGATGCTGCGGCACCTCGCCGCGGAAGTCGGCACGAGCCAGCTCGTCATCGGCACCGATCATCCGATACCGTGGCACCAGAACCCGGTGGATCACATCATGAATGCGCCGGGATTCAGCGACGACGAGCGCATCGCGATGCTCGGCGGGACCGCCGCCAAGTTGCTCGGCGTCAAGCCTTAAGGGGGAATTCTGCCGTTGGCCGGCAGTCAGTTTTTCTTTTGCAGTTCATCCATCATCTGATTGAATGAATTGGCGAGATCCTGGTACTCGTCCTTTTCCCGCAAGTGGACGCGTGCCTCGATTTTGCCGGATCTTATCTCCTCGATGACTCTTTTTACGTGATAGACGGAACCCGCCGCCCGATGGGTGATAACCAGGGCCCAGCCCGAGACGATCAGCGTTATCAGCAATGTTCCCAGGCCCAACATCAGCCCAAAGACCAGCAGATCGTGATGCCGCTCCTCGATCAGTTCCTGTGACAGGCTTGAGTACTTGAGTATGAAGTCATAGCTGTCATCAACGTAGGAGTAATAATAATAACCGTTGAAAACCGCGCAGGCGAATCCGAGGATGATGATCAAAAAAATCATCCGTCCCTGAAAATTCCGATCGATCAACAAGTTTTTCTTGCTTCTCTGGTTTTTTGGATCCATCATATTTGCACCCGGTGTGATTTCGGTGAATTTCGGATCAATGACGACACTCCGGAGGAACATACTTGAAGTTTGCAGTCGTGGTGCACTGCCAGATGATCCTGCCGCCGTTGCCTACGCTGGGAGTCATCACAATGGTAACCGCCGTGCCGATCGAGGTTGAACTTCCAATGACGGTAACGAGGCCGCCGTCGGTAATGCTGCCGCCGGTTATTTTGCCGCCGGGTACCACCGTCAAGGTTACGCCCGCGCTGGTCAGTACCGCCCCGTCTTGCGCCGCCTTTTCAGCAACGCCCGTCTTGTAAGCGCCCGCAGACAGCACCAGTTCCGCCACCTTCGTGCGGATGGTGAAATCCTGGTAAGCGGGTAACGCGACCGCGGTCAAAATGGCAACAATGGCGACGATGATCATCAGTTCGATCAGGGTGAAACCCTTGTGTATGCGCTTCAACACGTGCGTGCCCCCTTTGCCGAATTGAGTTGAGTCAAATCTTGCCCGTTCTCAGTATAATCCATGTTTCGCCGCCACAGTCAATTCAACCTGCTCGCAGACCGGGACGCTCATGAATGCCGGAGTACCATCGTGGAAACCGGAAGATGCAATATCACCCTTGATCCTTTCGCGATTCGCTCGACCTGGACGAATTGCCATGACGCTCGTGCTTGCAATGAGCGCGCTCGCAGCAGGCGCGCAACCCTATCCGGCGCGTCCGATTCGCTTTATCGTCGCCTACCCGGCGGGCGGCGGCGCGGATCTTGTGGCGCGCGCGGTCGGTCAGAAGCTCGCGGAGGCGTGGGGCCAGCAGGTGGTGATCGACAACCGTCCCGGGGGAGGCGCCAACATCGGTGCGGAACTGGCGGCTCGGGCGGCGCCGGATGGCTACACGCTGTTCGAGCTGACACAAACCCACTCGGTCAACGCCACCCTGTATCCCAAGCTGGGGTATGAGCTGCAGCGCGACTTTGCCGCGGTGATTTTGATGACGACCATTCCGAGTATTCTGGTGGTCCATCCTTCCGTGCCGGTGCAGTCGACGCGCGAGTTGATCGACTACGCCAGGGCGCGGCCGGGGGCGCTCAATTATGCCTCGACCGGAAGCGGCGGCCCGCAGCATCTGGGCGCGGAACTTTTCAAGACCATGAGCGGCGTGCAGATTACGCATATCCCGTACAAGGGTGCAGCACCTGCGCTCACCGATCTGCTCGGTGGTCAAGTGCAGTGCATGTTTGGCAATATGCTGTCGACACTGCCGCATATCCGCACCGGCAAGCTGCGCGCTCTGGCGGTGTCGAGCGCCAGGCGTTCCCGCGCGAGTCCGGAGACTCCGACCGTGGCGGAGGGCGGACTGCCGGGTTTCGAATCCGGCTCGTGGTTCGGCATCCACGTGCCTGCCACGACGCCGCGGGCGATCATCGCTAAGCTGAACGCCGAGGTGAATCGCATACTCGCTCTGCCTGAGCTGCGCGAACGATTCGCGGCCGACGGCGCTGAACTGGCGGGGGGCACCCCGGCGGAGTTCGACGCGTTTTTGCGCCGCGAGATCGAAAAATGGGCCAGGGTGATCAAGTTGACCGGGATGCGGGTCGAATGATTTATTTATAATGCACCCGTATCGGACCCGACGCTGGCAACCGAAAATCCGTTCGAAAGGACTTTGTTGAGCCTCTTCCAGGACCGAATCGGACTGCACAGCTGGACGCTCGATACCACGCCGCTTGCCGAGGTGCTGCGTATCGCGCGCGAAACGGGCTACAACGCAGTCGAGTTGCGCCACATTGATTTCAAGCGCTGCATCGCAGCCGGCATGAGCAACGAGCAGGTGCTGGCCATGATCCGCGCCAGCGGCATCACGGTGTCGTGCATGGGCCTCGAGTCCGGCACGATATTCGCGCGGGGCGACGAGCAGCGCCGGCTCTTCGCCTCGATGGAGCAGATGTGCGCCCGAGCGGCGGCGCTCGACTGCGAAGTGATAATGGTCGCGCCGGGCGCCAATCCCGCGGGCACCGTGCAGGAGGCGGCGCGGAATTTCGCTACCGGCGGCGAGATCGCGCAGAAATACGGACTGCTTTGTGCGCTGGAATTCAATTCGCGCCATCCGGTCGTCAACCGGCTCGCGGTGGCGCGCGAAATCGTGGCGTTGGCGAATCAGCCGAACTGCGGTTTGTTGATCGACACCTACCATGCGCAGTGCGCCGGCGACGGCGGCCGTGCCTTCGAGGACGTGCCGGCCAGTGACATCATCGCATTCCAGTTCAGTGACGTGCCGCCCGGACCGATATCCCGCACCGGCACCGCGCTCGACCGGCTGCCGCCCGGCAAGGGCGTGGTGCGCTGGCGCGAGGTATTGAAGCTGCTGATGGAAAAAGGCTACGACCGCTATATCAACTACGAGGCGCCGAACCCCGCGCAGTGGTCGCGCCCACCCGAAGAGGTCGCGCGCGAAGGCATCGCATCGATCAAAGCATTGCTGGCCGAAGCCAGCCGGAGTTGATTTATTTCGCGAGCCCCGGCCCGGTCATGATGGACCCGGTCGCGCCGTCCGTTCGAACGCGCAAAACCATTTCCACGCCATGGCGTGCGTCGTCCCGACACGGTTTCCCGTACCGCGAATGGTGACTTTTGTCACATCTTTTCCGGCAAACGTGACTTTCGTCACAAAACAGGAAAAACATTTTTCCATGAGGTAAGCTGCCTCCCTGGATTGACAGTAAAGGGCTTTCGGTTCAGGGCCCGAGGCAGTCAGTTACCTCGGCAACGTTCCTGGACAATCGGCAGGCGAAGTTGGGAAATATCATCTGCGGGAGCAGAAGCGATCATACGCGACAAGGTGGGGGCCATGAAAGAATCGACACTCGATGTGCTAGGCAGTCAGATCATTTCCAATGAGGTTGCGATCATTTCGATGCTGCAGGCGCTTACCCGCGCCGAACCCGCTGTTGGAAATGCCCTGGTGCAGGCGATGCGCGAAAATTGCCAGCGCATTCCAGGCGATTTCAAACGCGTATTTGACCGGGTTGAGCAATACGTCGATCTGCTCCAGAATCAACTCCCGGCGCAGGCGCCTGCGCCGGCCATCGTTCGAAATCTTCGTCCTCTGAAGGCCGCTGTCAAGAACAAGCGCTGACGCGCTCAGGGTAGATGCCGTCCAATCCGCCGGGCATCAGTCGATGCGCGCGCTGGAGACCTTGATTATCCCGCCGAGTTTTTCGATTTTTGCTCCCACTTCATCAGTATAGAGCCGCGCACCGTGCGCCGGCCGTCGCTACGCTGATGAATCTGCCCGGTATGACGCGTATGCGGGTTCACCGCTAAACTACGCGTTTGATTGATTCGTTGACCGGGAGCGAGCAATGAAACAAAGAATCGGTTTTGTCGGAGTGGGGCTGATGGGGGGCTGGCTCGCGCGGCATCTGCTGGCCGCGGGGTTTTCGGTCACGGCGCACGATATCGATGCGGCCAAGGTCGAGGCGATCATGCAGGCCGGCGGCAAAAGGGCGAATTCTCCCGACCAGATCGCGCCGCAGGTTGACGTCATCATCCTGTCGCTGCCCAACTCAACCATCGTGAACGAGGTCGTGCAGGACTCGCTGAAACTGTTCGAAACCGGGAGGAAGGGGCTGATCGTTCTCGATGCCTCGACGGCGGATCCCGCGATGTCGGTGGAGCTGGCCGGCAAGCTCAGGGCAAAGGGCATGGAAATGCTGGACTCGACCATCAGCGGGACCAGCGAAATGGCCGCGGCCAAGGACACCATCTTCATGGTGGGCGGGGACAAGGAGGCCTACGAGCAATGCGTGCCGCTGTTCGCCGCGATGGGCAGGGAATGGGTACACATGGGGGACAACGGCAAAGGTGCGGTGATCAAGCTGGTGGTCAACCTGGTGCTTTCATTGAACCGCATGGCGCTCGCCGAGGGGCTGACGCTGGCAAAGAAAGCGGGGCTCGATCAACTGCAGACTCTGGAGGTGCTCAAGAAATCCGCGGCTTTTTCCAAGGCCATGGACCAGAAGGGTTACCGCATGGTCAACAAGCAGTTCGTGCCGCCGATCGGACATCTGGCGGTTCACTACAAGGACGTGCGGCTGATGCTCGCACTCGGCGCCAGCCTCGATTGCCCTTTGCCCCTGCTCAGCCTGAACGCGCAGGCGCTGGCCTCCGAAATCTCCAAAGGCAGAGGCGGGTGGGACAGCTCCGACATCATCAACTTCTACAACGAACTGGCGAACGTGTGATGCGCGGAGGGTGCCGGCATTGACGTGCTGCATCAAGTAATTATGCATGCGCTGCGCGTTATGGCATGATTTTCAATTTTCCAACGACAGGAGATCGAAATGGCAGGGACAGGCAGACTTTCCGGCGCAACGGCCATCGTGACGGCGGCCGGCCAGGGACTCGGCGAGGCGATTGCGAAAACTTTCGCCCGCGAGGGCGCTCGCGTGGCCGTGGTGGACATCAATCTCCCGGAAGCGCAACGCGTGGGCGCCGAGATCGAGGCGGCAGGCGGATCGGCGCTGGTGCTCCAGGCTGATGTGACGCAGTCCAGGGAAGTTACGGCGATGGTCAAGGCGGTGGTCGATCGGTGGGGCACGGTTGATATTCTGCTCAATGGCGCCGGCGGGTTCCACCGTCTGGCCCCGATCACCGATATTTCCGAGGAGGAATGGGACCGGGTCATCAATCTGAACCTGAAGACCGCGTTTCTGTGCACCAAGGCGGTGGCCGGCATCATGATCGAAAAGAAAAAGGGCCGCATCATCAGCATCGCTTCCGGGGCCGGGGTCAGCCCGAACCCGTACGCTCCGTCGTATATTCCCTATGGCGCAGGCAAAGCAGGATTGATCGGTTTCACCAAGCTGCTGGCGCGGGACATCGGCGTCTACGGCATTACGGCGAACACGATATCTCCGGGCACGACCCTGACACCGCGCGTGCGCAAGGTGAGGGACGCCGCCAGCATTGAAAAAATCAAGGCGCAGAATCCCATGCGGTGCCTGGTCGAACCGGAAGATACCGCTGAAGCGGCGCTGTTTCTCGCTTCGGATGAAGCGCGCTACATCACGGGCATCAACCTGAACGTCAACGCCGGCAACCTGATCGTGTAAAATTTCTGAAAGCCGGTTTTTGTTCGCTGTCAACCCAAGGAGAAACGACCATGGCTGTTTCGATGCATCAGATTTCGGTGCCCATCTTTGTTCGTCAGTTGAATGGTGTCGCCAACTGCCTGAAAAAGGCGCAGGCGCTGTACGCCGAAAAGAAGTACGACGAAGCCACGCTGCTCAGCTACCGGTTCTATCCCGACATGTTCACTTTTGCCAAACAGGTGCAGATCGCGACCGATCACGCCAGGAACTGCACTGCGTTGCTCGCGGGGCTGGAGTCGCCGAAGTACGAGGATAACGAAAAAAGCCTCGCCGAACTCATCGCGCGGGTCGAGAAGTCGATCGCGTGGCTGAACGCGGTCAAGCCGGCGCAGGTCGACGGCACCGAGGGCAAGACCGTCACCGTAAAGATGCGCGACCGCGAAACGAACTTCACGGGTCTGGATCTATTGCAGAACCGGTCGCTGCCGAACTTCTACTTTCACATCACGACCGCTTACGACATTCTCCGGCACAATGGTGTGGAGCTCGGCAAGCGCGACTTCATGGGCGCGAGCTGAAGCGTATACATGCGACCTTCAAGAGCGCCGCTCTGGCTGGCCCTGCTCGCGCTGCTGGCGTGTCCGCCGCTGGCGCTCGCCCAGAAGTACCCGGAGAAGAGCATCCGCCTGGTGGTCGCATTTCCAACCGGAGCTCCGTACATCCTGGCGCTGCTCATCTCGGACAAGCTGCGCGAGTCGCTCGGACAGTCGATCGTGCCGGACTTCAGAGCGGGGGCCGGTGGCAACATCGCCTCCGAGCTGGTGGCCAGGGCACCCGCTGACGGCTACACGCTGTTGTTGACGAGTCCGACGATCGCCATCAGTCCGAGCCTGTTCGCGAAGCTCGGCTACGACACGTTCCGGGACTTTGCGCCGATCACGCGCCTGGCGACGGTGCCCAACGTGATGGTCGTGCATCCTTCGGTGCCGGCAAAAAGTCTCGACGAATTGGTGAAGCTGGCGAAAGTGCATCCGGGCAAGCTGAATTTCGGCTCTGGCGGCCTCGGTTCGGGCAGCCAGTTGGGAAGCGAGCTTTTCAAGACGCTGACCAGGATCAACATCGTGCACGTGCCGTACAAGGGCGCCGCCATCGCCATGACGGCCATGATGAGCGGTGAAGTGGACATGGTGACCTCGACGGTTCCCTCGACCATACCGCTGGTGAATTCCGGCAGGATACGGGCGCTCGCCGTGATGGCGCCGGAGCGCGTGGCGACGCTGCCGAAAGTGCCGACGACTGCCGAAGCCGGCATGCCGGAGCTGGTCGTGATCACCTGGTACGGCTTGTTCGCGCCCGCGGGCGTGAAGCCCGACATCATCGAGCACCTGAATGCCGAAGTCGTCAAGCTCATGAAGGCGCCCGAAACCCGGAGCAGGCTCGCCCAGGTTGAACTCGACGCCTCGACCAGCACGCCGGCGGAGTTCGCAAAGTTCGTGCGCGCCGAGTACGAAAAATGGGGACGTGTCATCAAAGCGGCCGACATTCGCGTCCAGCAATAGCAGAGCGCGGGCGTGTGCCGGGACAGCGCGGCAAACGCATATCCACCCGAGCTTGAGAAAGGGTTAAAATCGCTGTTGAACTGCTCGAACGCCTTTCAACAAGTAGAGGATATTTTTCATGGCTACCACTCAAAAAATTCTGATCATGGGCGCGTCATACGGTTCGCTGCTGGGAACCAAGCTGGCGCTCGCGGGGCATACGGTGCATTTGATCTGCCTGCCGGCCGAGTCGGAGCTGATCAACAAGGAAGGCGCCATCATCCGCATGCCGGTCAAAGGCCGCGACGGACTCGTCGAAATCAATTCGCGCAAAGCGCCGGGCAAGCTGACTGCCGGCGGCACCGCGGGCGTCAATCCGGCCGACTACAATCTGGTCGCGTTGGCGATGCAGGAACCCCAGTATCGCTCGCCCGGCGTGCGTGAACTGCTCGACGCGGTCGCCAAATCGAAGGTCCCCTGCATGTCGATCATGAACATGCCGCCGCTGCCGTACCTGAGGCGCATCCCGGGACTCAATGCCGATGCCTGCAAAAGCTGCTACACCGATCCCACCGTGTGGGACAGTTTCGATCCCAAGCTGATGACACTGTGCAGCCCCGACCCCCAGGCATTCCGCCCGCCGGAAGACAAGGTCAATGTGCTGCAGGTCAGGCTGCCGACCAATTTCAAGTCGGCCCGCTTCGATTCAGAAGCTCACACAGCCATCCTGCGCCAGTTGGAGAAGGATGTCGAAGCAGTCCGGTTCGACACGGGTTCCGGCAAGATCGAGTTGCCTGTCAAGCTCAAGGTGCACGAGTCGGTTTTTGTGCCGCTCGCGAAGTGGTGCATGCTGCTCGCCGGCAACTATCGCTGCGTGCAGAAAGACGCCGCGCGGCCCATCAAGGAAGCCGTGCATTCGGACCTCGAAGCCACGCGCTCGGTCTACAACTGGGTGGTCAAGTTGTGCGTGTCCCTCGGCGCGAACGAGAAGGATCTGGTGCCGTTTGAAAAATATGCGACCGCGGCACTGTCGCTGTTGACTCCGTCGTCCGCGGCGCGAGCCTTGTTTGCGGGCGCACCCAATATCGAACGCGTGGACCGGCTGGTGCAAACCGTAGCGGCGCAGAAAGGCATGAAAAACGCTGTCGTGGACGAAACCGTCGCGCTGGTCGACGCCCGGCTGGAAATGAATCGCAAGGCCGCCAAATAGACAGCGGCAGGGTCAAATTCTGCCGCCCGTTGCGCCTGCGCTACTCTTTGTTATTTTTCAATTACCGAGCCCCGGTGCGGATCGCGCGCGATGAATTCGCCTGAGAGCGGTCTGGACTGATCGCTGACCAGCCAGACTACGGCATTCGAGAATTCTTCGGGCTGCAGGATGTTGCCCGCCGCGAGCATGGTGCGGATCTCCTCGTCGCTCCTGCCGATCCGCCATAGCGCGGAATCGGTTGCCCCGGGCCCGATGCAATTGATGCGTATCCCCGAGTCCCGCAACTCCAGCGACACCGAGCGCGTAAAGGCGATGATGCCGGCCTTCGACGCCGCATAGTGCGCCCCCCGCGCCGCGCCCCGCACGCCGACTCCCGAGGCAACGCTCAGTATCACGCCGCGCCGGCGCGGACGCATGCGCCGGATCGCCGCGCGCGTGCCCAGGAACACGCTCTTGAGATTGAGCTGTATCACCTGGTCCCATTCCTGCTCCGACATCTCCTCAACCAGCGTGCGGGGATACATACCCGCGACATTCACGAGGATATCAAGAGGGCCAAGCTCGGCCTCGGCGCGATCGAACAGCGCCTCGAACGCAGCCGCATCGGTCGCGTCCACCTTCATGGCCAGCGCCTTGCCGCCGGTTTTTGTGATCAGGTCCGCGGTGACGCGCGCGGTGTCAGGGTTCACGTCCGACACGGCGATGGCCGCGCCGGCCTGAGCGATGGCACGCGCGTAGGCGCGTCCCAGCGCGCCTCCACCGCCAGTGATTGCTGCTGTCTTTCCGTCGAGCACTCCCATGGTTGACTCCGTGCGTTAACCCAGCGTCGAATTGAATACGCCGCCATCGAGCAGCAGATTCTGGCCGACAATGTAGCCGGAGGAGGCCGCGCACAGAAACGCGCAGGCTTCGCCGAACTCCGCCGGAACGCCGATGCGTCCGGCGGGCGTCCTGTTGGCTCTCTCCGCGATGAGTTCGTGCGCCGGTCGGTTGGTCTTGCGCGCGGTCTCCTCGATACCAGTGCGCAGCCGATCGGTAAGGAACGACCCCGGCAGCAAGCCGTTGATGGTCACGTTGTGCCGCGCCACCTGGCGGGCCAGTCCGGCGACGAAGCCGGTGAGGCCGGCGCGCGCGCCGTTGCTCAGGCCCAGTTCCGGAATCGGCGACTTCACCGACATCGAGGTTATATTGACGATGCGGCCGAATTTGCGGGCGATCATGCCGTCCACCACTGCTTTGATCATTAGTATAGGGGTGATCATGTTGCCGTCGACCGCCTTGATCCATTCGTCGCGACCCCACTCGCGAAAATCGCCGCGCGGCGGGCCGCCGGCATTGTTCACCAGTATGTCGGGCTCCGGGCAGGCGGCGAGCGCGGCGGCGCGACCGGCGTCAGTGGTGATGTCGCCGGCTACCACCGTGACCTTTACCCCCGAAGCCTTGCGGATTTCCGCCGCCGTCGCTTCCAGATCGGCGAGCGTGCGGGCGGTGATCACCACGTCCACACCGTTCATGGCGAGCGACATGGCGCAGGCTTTGCCGAGCCCCTTGCTTGAAGCACAGACGATGGCCTTGCGGCCCTTTAGTCCAAGATCCATGGTTTCCTCCGAAGCTTGATAAACTAGCGCGTGACTTGCCCCTGGATTTTAGCCGTGAAAAGGAGCTTCGCGATGAGATGTGCAATTTTAGGGATTCTGGGTGCGGCCACGGTGCTGCTGGCCGCGGCTGGCCCGGCGCTGGCACAAAGCGATTATCCGTCGCGCCCCATCCGCATCGTGGTGGCGTGGCCGCCGGGCAGCGGCATCGATGTCCTGGTGCGCCAGATTGCCGAACCGCTGCGCGCCGAGTTGAGTCAAACGCTGGTCATCGATAACAGAGGCGGCGCGGCCGGGGTCATCGGCGCCGAAATTGCCGCCGTCACGCCGCCCGACGGCTACACGCTGTTATTCACATCAGCCGCGCTGACCATGGTGGCGGCCCTGGGCATCCAGACGTCGTACAGGGTGCCGGACTCCTTCACGCCGGTGGCCAACGTGATGAGGGCGCCGATGATACTGGTATCCCACCCCTCGCTCAATTTCAAGACGCCGAAGGATCTGGTCGCACTGGCAAAGTCGAAACCTGGGCAGCTCATTTACGCCAACTCCGGCCACGGCTCACCGTCGCATTTTGCGGCCGAGTTGTTCCTCACGCGCAACCGCATTGCTGCCACGGGCGTGTCGTACCGCGGCTCGCCGCAGACGATGCTCGACCTGATCGCGGGCCGCGTCATGTTTTTGTTCACCACGACCTCGACTTCCTTGCCGCAGGTCCGCGGGGGCAAGGTGACGGCGCTTGCAATTACCAGCAGGAAGCGGCACGCGCTTGCGCCGGAAATTCCGACCATGGACGAACTGGGTTACAAGGATTTCAGCGCGATGAGCTACTGGAACGGTTTGCTGGGACCGAAGGGATTGCCGTTGCCGATTGCCAATCGCGTGGCCGCCGCGGTAAACCGGGTGCTGGCGCGCCCCGATGTGCAGGCGAGTCTCGCCCCCGCGGGAAACGAGATCGACGGCATGAGCGATCCGCAGAGCTTTGCCGTGATGATGAAGGAAGACCTGGCGACCTGGGGTGGCGTCGTCAAGGCGGCAAATATCAAACCCGAATGAGGATTGCAGCAGAGTGTTAATCTTGACACCCCCATCCCAACCTTCCCCCATCAAGGGGGAAGGAGTGTTTTTGAATAGAGAGGGCGGTAATGCTTGACGGGAAAAATGCGCTGATCACCGGTTCCACCGGCGGCATCGGCTGTGCGTTTGCAAATGCCCTGGCGGACAAGGGCTGCAACATCATGCTGAATGGTTTTGGCACGCCGCAGGAAATTACAGACATCCGCACGGCGATCGAGGCGAAAGGCGTACGCTGCGATTATTCGCCCGCCGATATCGGCAAGCCGGCCGAAATCGCGCAGATGATGCGCGCGGCTGAAGCAGCGCTCGGCTCGGTCGACATCCTGATCAACAACGCGGTGGTGCGTTTCCTGCATCCGGTCGACGAATTTCCCGCCGAGGAGTGGGATCGGGCCATGGCGGTGAATGTTTCGGCCGCGTTTCATACGATCCGGCTGGCGATACCTGGAATGAAGAAACGCAATTGGGGGCGCATCATCAACATGGGCTCCATCCACAGCATGCGCGCCCGCGAGAACCGGATTGATTACGTCACGGCCAAGCACGCGGTGATCGGCATCACCAAAACCGTCGCGCTGGAACTCGCGCAGACCGGAATCACCTGCAACGCGCTGCAGCCGGGCTGGGTGCTGACGGCGCATGGCGAGCGCCTGATCGCGGACCAGATGGCCAAGACCGGCAGCTCGCGGGATGACGCCATACGCACGCTACAGGAGGCGCGCCAGCCTTCGCGGCGTTTCGTTGCGATGGAGGAAGTCGCGGCGTTGGCTGTGTTCCTCTGCTCGGACGCCGCGTCGAGCATCACCGGCGCGACGATTTCCATCGACGGCGGATGGTCGGCGGCGTCCTGACTATGCGCTGGATCACTCTCTGCCTGGCGCTGCATTGCGCGGGCGCCATGGCACAGCCAACCGCGGAGGTGGAGGCGCTTGAAGCGGCTGCGCAGGTTGGCGACGTGCGGGCGATGGTCACGCTCGCCTCGAAATACGAGCGTGGCGAGAACGTGGCGCGGGATTTCGCCAAATCAAATGAGCTTTATTGCAAAGCGGCGGCACGCGACGATCCCGAGGCGTTGCTGAAACTGGGCGTGATCTACGCGATCGGCCGCGGCGTGCTCGCCGATGAAGGTGTGGCTGCGTTACTGATCCGCAAGTCCGCCGAGCAGGGCCATGAGCGCGCGCAGCAACTTCTCGAACATGTCAGCCGGCGGACTGACAGCGTGATGCCCGCATGCCTGAACGAACCCGTGGCCGAACCGGTGGTGGTGCAGGCTGAATTGCCGGCGGGTCCGGTGGTGAGAAAAGACATCGAGTTGCTGGTGCAGCGCTGGGCGCCGGAATATTCGGTCGACCCGAATCTCGTGATGGCGCTGATCGCGGTCGAATCGAAATTCGACATCAAGGCCGTGTCGCCGAAAAACGCGCAGGGCCTGATGCAACTGATTCCTGCCACAGCCCAGCGCTTCGGGGTGAAGAACGCATACAACCCGCTCGAAAACCTGAAAGGCGGGCTTGCTTATCTGCAATGGCTGATGGCCTATTTCAAAGGCGATGTCGCGCTGGTGCTGGCCGCCTACAACGCCGGCGAGGAGGCGGTCGAGAGGTACCGCGGCATTCCGCCGTACCAGGAGACACGCAACTACGTAAGGCTGATTACCAGCGTCTACAAAAAGACGAGCCACCCGTACCTCGCCGGGATTGTCGCACCCTCGGCGGTGCTAGGCCGGATGAGGAGCGTGGACTAGCCTGCAGGCTTACTTCACCTTTTCCAGTTTCTGCAGCGAACGCAGGCCTTTCGGTATTGGAATGTCCGGATGGGTCTGCGGCCAGTCCGTGTAGCTCACTTCACCGACGTAGAGGTCGCCGCGTGAATCGAGCGCGACGCCGTGCGGCGCGATGAATTTCCCGGCCTCGGTTCCCGGGCCGGCTTCGCCGCCCAACCGCGCAATCAGCGCGCCGTGCCTGTCGACGATGCTCACGCGCGGCCCGATGTTCGGATGCACGCGATTGACCCTCATGCCCGAGCCGAGTTCGCCGATGATGAACTCGGGCCGCGCGCCGCGGTGGCAGTACAAACCGCAGGGCCGGTGCATGTTGTTCCACTGCGCTTCGTATTTGCCGTTGCCGTCGAACACCTGCACGCGATGGTTCTCGCGGTCGGCAACATAAACCCAGCCCTCCGCGTCGGTCACGATGTTGTGCACGATGTTGAACTGGCCGGGATCGGTTCCCGGCTCACCCCATGACATCAGCAGTTTGCCGTCCGGAGAATACTTATGCACCTTCGCGTTGCCATAGCCATCGGACACATAGATCTCGCCTTTCGGCGACAACGCGGTGTGCGTGCAGCGGTGGAACGGCTTGCCGCTCATGTACGGCGTCGGCTTGCCGGGCGTGCCGAGCTCGAGCAGCACTTTGCCCATGGTCGTGCACTTGCGCACCACGTGGCCGCCGTCATCGGTCAGATACAGCGTGTCGTCCACGTCGATATGCAGGCCGTGCGCGCGCGGATACTGCCCCTCGCCCCACGAGCGCAGGAAATTGCCGTCGCGGTCGAACACCATCATGGGGTGCTCGCCGCGGTTGAAGACGTAGACCTGGTCCTTGCTGTCAACCGCGACCGCGCCCACGTCCCTGAACTCCCAACCGTCAGGGAGCTTCGCCCAGTTTTCGATGACCTTGTAACGATGCTCGCCGCTGCCCAGTATGACTGACATTTGCTGACCTCCCGTAGTTGAGATTCCTGCTTTATTTGGTCCAATGCTCGACTGGCCGCGCGAGAAACTCCGCCACCGGAATTCCGTCGCCGCCGATCAGCAGCTTGCGCTTTGGCTTGAACGCGTCGGCAAATGCCGCAAGACCGGTCTGCGCGGTGCGGGAGCGGCCGCTCTTCACTTCGATCGCGGTCAACTTGCGGCCCGCACGCACGATAAAGTCGACTTCTTTATCCCGGTCGCGCCAATAGAACAGTTCACAGGCGCCCGCTGCCGCAGCGTTCGCGAGGTGCGCGCCCACCGCCGATTCGGTGAGGCGCCCCCAGAATTCATGGTCGGCACGCGCATCCTTGAGGGTCAGGCCCGACTGCGCGGTCATCAACGCCGTGTTCAGCACTTGCAGCTTGGGACTGGAGCCGCGCTGGAGAAACGCGACTGCAGCCCCGATTTCTCGACAACGCGCTGGACCAGCGTGGTCTTGCCGACCTGCCGCGGGCCGGCGACGGCCTGGATGAAGCGGCGCGGCTCCGCGAGCCGGCGGGCGAGCCTGGTAGCATGAGGACGGACGTAAGCCATTTACAATTTACTCAACGTATTGAGTATTTTTACTCAACTCACGGAGCAAATACAACCCCCGATGAAACCGGAGATGGGCAGCGGGTAACATCAGCGAGACGACCGCGCAAGCTTCCGCTTCGCCCGCACTGCGGTCAAGCAACAGTTTGCCGAGAAACCGGGAGGGTGGGGGAGGGCGGACGGCAAGCGTTACTCGGTGCGGATGCCGGCTTCCTTGATCACCTTGCCCATCCTCGCCATTTCGGATTTCACTGTCGCCGCAAACTGCTCGGGGGAACTGCCGACAGCCTCCATGCCGGCGATGAAAAATTTCTCCTTCACCTCGGTCCGGTTGAGAAACCGCACGATTTCCTGGTTCAGTTTGTCGATGATGGTGCGCGGCGTTTTCGCCGGCGCGAAGATGCCGTAGATCGAGATCGATTCATAACCGGGCAGGACTGCCGCCACGGTCGGCACACCGGGAAACAGCGCGGTCGGTTCGGCGCTGGTAACCGCCAGCGCCCTGACTCGACCGGCCTTGAAATGCGGCGTCACCGCACCCGCCGTGGGGAACATCAGCTGCAGTTCACCCGCGAGCAGCGCGGTGAGTGCCGGGCCGGCGCCTTTGTAATTGATGCGCACGATATTGACGCCCGCCATGAACCTGAACAATTCCGCCGCGAGATGATTTGAACCGCCGGTTCCGCTCGAACCATAATTAAGCTCCCCCGGTTTCGCTTTGGCCAAAGCCACCAGCTCCGCGACGGATTTTACCGGCAATGTTGAATTCACGACGAGAACATTGGGCGCTCTTGTAACCGACGTGATCGGTGCAAAGTCGCGCGCCATGTCGTACGGTGTATTTTGCAGCAAGGGGCCGATCCACAGAGTGTTGTTGTAGAGCAGCAGCGTGTAGCCATTGGGCGCAGCTTTGGACACGACTTCTCCCGGGATGACCCCGCTCGGCCGGTTTTCCACGATCACCTGTTCGCCCAAAGCGCTGGCAAGTCCCTGGGCGACGAGGCGCGCCTGGACATCGTTGCCACCTCCCGCCTCGGAAGTGACGATGCGGATCGGCTTGTTAGGATAATCCTGCGCGAAAACCGCGCTTGCGCCCGACAGCAACATCCAAACTAAACAACGCTTCAGCACTAATGCTCCTTCCAGTTCAAAAAAACTTTAACCCCGGCTTAGCAGCCGTACCACTTCGGCAGCGACCTTGCGCGCCTTGTCATCGATTTCGTCAACGGACTCGAGGGCAGGGGCATCCTGCTTGTACACGAGCATCGTCGGGTCCTTCGCGCCGAGCGCCTGAAACTGCGCCTTCGCGAGGTTCACGAACGGCTCGTGTACCAGCACCACGGCCGGCATGCCTTCCTTCCACGCTGCAAACGCGTCGCGCACGGCGGCGCCGGTGCAGGATCCTCAGGCGCCGACGCCGACGACGAGACAGTCAACCGCGCCGGCGATCAGTTTGAATTTTGCCGGCTCCAGCGGCGCCCACGTATTGCTCTTGTATGCGCGTTCGATGTGCGCTGGCGTGCACAACACCTCGAGCGCGTGTTCGAAGCGTGCCCAGAAGCCGCGCGTGGCCGGATACTGGTTGTAGATGAAGCCCACGCGCCGGCCGACCGGCGTGTCGAGTGTGCGGCGCGCCGCCTGCGCTTCGGTGCGCGGTATACCGACGGGATCGATCAGTTCGAGCATGTGAATCTCTCCTGTTTATGCGGGAAACTTGATTCTCTTCGTCAGCAGCGGCTCGCCGACGGAGCTGCGGCTGGAAATCGATACGCATTGGCCCATCTGCGGCGCCTCCCCCCCGCCCACCACCACAACGATCTCATCGGGAGTCACCGGGGCCACGAACATCGGACGTTCACTCGGTGTCTGCGTGTACGGATCCGGAAACGGCACCGCATCACCCTGTTGTTTGTCGTTCTGCCAGTCGTACGAATATTTGCGTGCGCGCTCCGCGATGGCGGTCCGCAGCCTCTGCCGCGAGTAGCCGGCCTGCGCGAACGCTTGCGCGAGGCTCGGATTGATCACGTAGATATAACCGCGCTTGCCGCCGCTGGTGGAAAGTCCGACGCGGCCGATGCCGCGGGCGAGCAGCGTGATGCATTCGTTGAGGCCGACGGTGTTGATCGGCACCGCGAGTTGCGAATGTTCGCCTGCCTTCATCACGGTGACGGCGCTGTCCGTGGGCGCGAAACCGAAATCGACATGCACCGGCTCCCACGGTGTGAGCTCACGCTCCTCTCCTATGCAGTAGCTCCATGCCGCCGGGTGACCCATGGTGCCTTTGATGAGTTTTCCGGGGTGCGCGCGACCGATGTTCCAAAGGATCAACCGGACGGCCCTGCCGATGGCGGCATTCGCGCGACCGCCGTTGGGTCCGAAGATCCATTCGCGGGTATGAAACCTGAGCGTGCTCACGACCGGACCGCTGACCAGCGTGAAAATCGCCGCCGAGCCGGTGGACTGGGTCGTATTGATCGGCAACGCCGGATCGACGAGGCACTCAACTGCGGCGAGCACGACCGGCACGTACTCGGGCAGACAACCTGCCATGGCACAGTTGGCGACGATTTTTTCAACCGTCGCCTCGCCGTCTCCGGGAAAGATCGTCCCCAGCACTTCGCCGGGATCGCGTCCAAGATAGTCCAGCATGGCCTCGACCACATTGCGGGTCGGTGGGAATACGGGCAGACCATCGGTCCAGCCTTGCGCGTAGACGAATTCGGTGAATTGCTCGATCGAATCGAGCCGGTGAATTTCAGCCTTCTGTGCCATTGCCCGGGATTTTCCCAACCGATGCCGTTCGCCCGGCAATACTGTGCCGCGCCAGTTTCAGTGTCAAGCAATAGCCCCGAATCTCCGGCATTTTCGAAGGGCGCGCAATGTGGAAATGAAAGACGTATGATTGCGGATCGATACATTCGGAGAACGGCGGCCCGGTGCAGGTGGCCAACCAAAGGAGGATGCGATGAACTATGCCACTATTGCGGCAGCAGGTTTGTTTCTGACCGGCCGCCCGGCATTGCATGCGGTTTTCACCGCAGCAGCCTGTCTTGTGCTCGGCAGTCCCGCCACGTTGTATGCTCAGAAAGCCGGCGCGACCGCAAGCTTCCCGAGCCGGCCGGTGCGCATAGTCGTGCCGTTTACGCCGGGCGGCCAGCCCGACATTTTCTCCCGCATGATCGCGCAGAAGGCAAGCGAGGGTCTGGGGCAGAACGTCATCGTGGACAATCGTCCCGGCGCCGGCGGCATGCTCGGCTCCAGGATCGTCGCCGAGGCCGAACCGGACGGGCACACGCTGCTTTCGGTGTCAGCCGCGCACGCCGCTGGGCCCTCCGTCCGCAACCTTCCGTACGACACTCGCAAGGATTTTGCCGGCGTCACCATGATATACAACACCGCCTATCTGCTGGTGGCGCCGCCTGCGCTCGGCGTGAAGACCGCGCAGGAACTCATCGCGCTTGCCAAGTCCAGGCCCGGGCAGCTCAACCTCGCTTCCGCAGGCGCGGGCAGCGGCACGCATTTCGCCGGACTGATGTTCAAGCACGCCGCCGGCATCGACATCGTGCACGTGCCCTTCCGGGGCATCCCCGAAGCGATGAACGACATCATCGCGAACCGCGTGCAGGTTTTCATGGCCCCGCTCGCGAGTTCGGTGCCGCTGGTGAGGGAAGGCAGACTGCGCGCGCTCGGAGTCTCCTCCCCGAAGCGTGTCGGCGTACTTGCCGACGTTCCCACCCTCGCGGAAGCCGGGCTGCGGGACTTCCGCTTCGATTCGTGGGGAGGAATGTTCGCGCCGGCGAAAACGCCGCGGGCGATCATCAACAAGCTGCACCGCGAGTTCACGCGGGCCCTCACCCTGCCTGACATAGGGAACAGAATGCGTGACCTCGGAGCGGAACCGGCGCCCACCACACCCGCCGAACTCGACAAGTTCATCGTCAGGGAACTGGCCACCATCGCCAAGCTCGCGCAGCTGGCGGGCATCAAGCCGCAATAGAGGACACTACCGGAAGACGCTCCACTTGCGATATTGCGCTATAGTAGCCTCATCCAAGAGGGGGCTGGCAATTACAAATTGTTTTCAGACTTCGCGGTTGCGGTGGCGCCTGGCCTGGGTCGTGGCCGGGCTCGCTTCGTCCTGCGGCGGCGCGGCCGCCCAGGCGTGGAAGCCGCAGCAGCCGGTGGAGGTGATCGTGGGCTCGGCCGCGGGCAGCAGCCCCGACACCATGGCGCGCGCCATTCAGCGCATCTGGCAGGAAAAGCGCCTGGTGGAGGTCCCGGCCAATGTCCTGAACCGGGTCGGCGGCGGCAATACGATTGCGTGGAATTATCTGAGCCAGCGCCCCGGCGACGGGCATTTCCTGATGGTCTCCAACATCAACCTCTCCGCCGGCCATCTCACGGGCACCACGACATGGAGCTTCCGTGATTTCACATCGCTCGGCATCCTGTTCCACGAGTACATCGCGCTGTCGGTCGTGACGGACTCCCCCATCAAGGACGGCAAAGACCTCCTCGCGCGACTCAAGAAGGACCCCGGCGCGGCGAGCCTCGCGGTGTCGTCGGTGGCGGGCGGAGCGAATCACATCGCCGCGGGGCTGGTATTCAGGATGGCCGGCATCGACGTGAAAAAGATCCGGACAGTGGTGTTCGACTCGGCGGGCAAGGTGATGACCGCGACACTCGGCGGCCACGTGGACATTGCGGCCACGAGCATTACGGCGGCGTTGGCGCAAGTCCGGGCCGGCAAGGTACGGGTCCTCGGCATCTCGGGGCCGCGCCGCCTCGGCGGGGAAATGGCGCAGTTCCCGACGTGGCGCGAGCAGGGAGCGGACGTCGAGTTCTCGAACTACCGCGGCTACATCGGTCCGCCGGGCTTGAGCGCGGCGCAGGTTGCCTACTGGGAAGGCGTACTGGCCGGGCTCGACCGGGACGAGAGCTGGCAGGCGTATCTGGAGAAGAACCAGCTCGACCGGCGGCTCATGAACGGCCGCGACGCCCGCAAGTACATGGACGAACTCGCCGTTCCGCTCAAGGCCGTCCTCGGCGATCTCGGGCTGTTGAAAATGAAGTGACCTCACCGCGTTGCGCGTGGGACCCGATTGGCCGGAAGGGGAGACCGGAATGTCCTTACCAGTGAAGTTTGCAGTGTTCGGCGTCGCTGCGTGTCTTGCCGCCACGGGCACGATCTGCAATGCGCAAGCCTGGCCGACCAAGCCGATCCGCATGCTGGTCGGGTTCCCGCCGGGCGGCCCTACCGACGTGGTCGCCCGGCTCGTGAGTGAAAAGGTCTCAGGGCAGGTTCGCGAACGGTTCGTGATCGACAACCGCCCGGGCGCCTCGGGCAATATCGCGGTCGAAATTCTGACAAAGGCCAATCCCGACGGCCACACACTGCTGTATTCATCAAACGCGATCGCGCTCTCGCCGGGCCTCTATGCGAAGCTCGGCTACGATCCGCTCAAGGACCTGGCCCCGGTCACCCAGATCGGCAGCGGCTGCCTTATTTTCGTGGTGCATCCCTCGCTACCTGCGAAGAGCGTGAAGGAGTTTATCGACTACGCGAAAGCGCGGCCGGGCCAGCTCAACTTCGCGTCCTCCGGGACCGGGACGAGCACGCACCTCGCATCGGTGCTGTTCTCGCAACAGACCGGCTTACAGACGCAGCATATTCCGTACAAGGGGACCGCGCCGTCGCTGGTCGATATGATCGCAGGGCGCACCCAGTTCCTGATGGGCGCCGTCAACACCGCCGTGCCGCATGTCAGGGACGGCAGGCTGCGTGCGCTCGCCGTCACCGGATCGAAGCGCATCCAGTCGCTGCCGGATTTGCGCACGCTGGACGAAGGGGGACTGCCCGGATTCGTGGTGACGACGTGGCAGGGACTGTTTGCGCCCGCGGGCACTCCCGCCGCGGTACTCGCGCGAGTGAACGCGGAGTTCGCCAAAGCGGTTCACAGTGCCGAATTGAAACCCCGGATCGAGCAGCAGGACATGGAGCCGACAGGATCCGGCGTCGCCGCGTTCAATGCGATGTACCGCGCCGAACTCAAGACGTGGACCAAGGTTGCCAAAGACGCGGGTCTCAAGGCCGAATGACAGCGATCGCCAGTATGCGCCGCATCGCGATCTGCATGTGCGTTGTTCTGACGTCAATTGGCGCGACACTCGCATCGAGCGCAGAGTACCCGAACAAACCGATCCGCCTGATCTCGCCATTTGCTCCTGGCGGCGGTGCTTCGCTGGTTGCCCGCGTCATCGCACAGGAATTGACCGAAGCGTGGGGGCAATCCGTGGTGGTCGACAACCGCAGCGGCGCGGCTGGAGTGATCGGCACCGAGATCGCGGCACGCGCGCCGCCCGACGGTTACACGTTGCTGATGGTGACCGCGAGCAACATGGTGATCCGGCCGCTGGTGGACAAGGTGCCGTTCGATCCGGTCAGGGATTTCACGCCGATCATCTACACGACGACGGTGCCGCTGGTGCTGGCAGTGCATCCCACTGTGGCGGCCAAATCAGTTACCGAACTCATTGCGCTCGCCCGCACGCGCGAGGCGCGCCTGAATATTGCGTCCTCGGGCGAAGGCACGATCAGCCATCTCGCGGGCGAACTGTTCAAGGCGAGCACCGGCGCCAACCTGACGCACGTTCCGTATCGCGGCGGCGGGCCTGCGCTGATCGAACTCGTCGGAGGGCAGGTGTTGACCGGGTTCATCAATATTCTCGAGGCGTTGCCGCAGGTCAAGGCCGGCCGGTTGCGCGCGCTTGCGGTTACCAGTCCGCAGCGCTCCCCGGTCGCGCCGGACGTACCGACGGTGGCGGAGGCCGGCGTTCCCGGTTTCGAAGTCACGCAGTGGAGCGGCATGATGGGCCCGGCGGGACTGCCCAAGGCGATCGTCGCCAAAGTGAACGGCGAGATCGAGCGCATACTCGCGCGCCCGCAGATACGCGACCGCCTCACGGGCGACGGCGCGCAACCGGGCGGCGGCCCGCCGGAGCGTCTGGGCGCCTTCATCAAGGCGGAAATTCAGAAGTGGGATAAGGTCATCAAAAACATGAAGCTCACCGCGAGCGGCGGCGCCAGTTCGCGGTGAGTTGGCGCGCACCGTCAATCAGAATACAGGAGGAAATTCCATGGCTCGCATTGCCTGCTATCACTGGATCGTACTTGGCCTGACGGCCGTTGCAACCGCTGTCGCGCCCGCAATTGCGCAGACCCGCGCGGAAAGCAGCAACATGGCGCTGGTCGGCCATAGCGATCTGCAGGGTCGCACGGCCTATCATCCGGTCATCAAGCAGCAGGGCAAGCGCTGGCTCGCCTACGTCGGCCACCATGGCGACCAAAAGCTCAATCCACTCACCAACCAGGTGGAGAACAACGGCACCTCGATCGTCGATGTGACCGACCCGAAAAATCCGCAGTATCTCTCCCACATTCCGGGCGAACCCGGCAAGGCCGAACAGGGCGGCGCGCAGATGGTGCGGGTGTGCGCCGGCGACGATCTGCCGAAGGGCGTCAAAGGCAAGTTCTACATGCTGCGCGTGTTCGGCAACCAGGCGCACGAAATCTGGGATACGACCGACCCGGCGAAGCCGCAACTGCTGACGACCGTCGTGCGGGGCCTCAAAGGCACTCACAAGAACTGGTGGGAATGCGATACCGGTATCGCCTACCTGGTGTCGGGCGTGCCGCAGTGGCGCAGCAACCGCATGACGCAGATTTACGATCTGTCCGATCCCGCCAAACCGGTATTCATCCGCAACTTCGGCCTGGTCGGTCACGAACCCGGCGCCACCGGCGAGGTCCCCATCACGTTGCACGGCGCGATCTCCACCGGACCCACAGGCAACCGCGTGTATTTCGGCTACGGCACCAACCTGAAAGGCGTGCTGCAGATCATCGACCGTGAAAAGCTGCTCAACGGCCCCAAAGAACCGACGCGCGAGAACCTGCTCTATCCGCAGGTTGCGCGGCTCGACCTGATGCCGGGCAACGGCGCGCATACCGTGTTCCCGATGCTCGGCGTGGAAATGGCGGAATTCAGGAAATCCAAAGGCGGCAGCCCGCGCGACTTCGTCGTCATCACGAACGAGTCGATCCTGAAAGAGTGTCTCGAGTTCCAGCAAATGGTGTTTATCGTGGACGTCACTGATGAAACCAGACCGTTCGGGGTCGCAACTCACAATGTGCCCGAGGCGAGCGGCGACTTCTGCACGCGCGGCGGCCGCTTCGGTTCGCACGCCTCCAACGAGGCCATGACCTCCGTCTATCACAAGCGCATCATGTTTTTCACCTGGTTCAACGCCGGCGTGCGCGCGGTCGACGTGCGCAATCCTTACCGGCCCAGGGAGATCGGCTATTACATTCCCGCGATGACGGACAATACGATAGTGCTCGAGACGCCCGCGAGCCGGCGGGGCAAGATCGGCGATACCGAGGTTTCGAACAAGAAGGCGATCCAGACCAATAACGTGGAAGTCGACGAGCGCGGCTATATTTACATCGTCGATCGCGCCAATACCGGAATGCACATCCTGGAATTGACCGGCCCGGCCCGTGCCATCGCGAACTGGCCGAAATAGCAGCCTGGCGCGCAGCGCCATGCGAGTTGTCTGCGCGGCGCTGCTGCTTGCCGCGGGCGGCGTTTACGCGCAAGCCTATCCGGTGAAGCCGGTGCGCATCGTGGTGCCGCTCGCACCCGGCGGTTCGACGGACGTGCTGGCGCGGCTGGTCGGCGTCAAGCTGGGCGAGTTGTGGGGACAGCAGGTGCTCATCGACAACCGCGGAGGCGGCGGGACGACGATAGGTGCTGAGCACGTGGCGAGGTCAGCCCCTGACGGCTACACGCTGCTGATGGTGACGTCAGCGTTCGCGGTCAACTTCAGCCTGTTCCAGAAAGTCCCCTACAAATTCTCCGATTTCGTGCCATTGTCCAACGTCGCTCAGACGCCCAACGTGCTGGCCGCGCATCCCAGCGTTCCCGCCGGAAATCTGAAAGAACTGATCGTGCTGCTGAAGGCGCGGCCCGGGCAGCTTACCTACAGCTCGGGTGGCGTGGGCGGCTCGACTCACCTCGCGGGCGAGTTGTTCAAGCTCCTCGCCAAAGTGGATATGGTGCACGTTCCCTACAAGGGCGGCAGCCCCGCGGTGACCGATCTCGTGGCGGGGCAGGTCACCATGACCTTCGGCAATCTGACGACGGTGCTGCCGTTTGCCAGGGCAGGCCGGCTGCGCGCGCTGGCGGTGACGTCCGCGAAGCGCTCGCGGCATTTGCCTGAAATACCAACGATGGCCGAGGGTGGAGTGCCGGGATTCGAGGCTGCGACGTGGAACGGCTTGATCGCGCCCGCAGCGACGCCGAAGGAAATCGTGGCGAAGCTGAATGCGGACATCGTAAGAGTTCTCAACCTGCCGGACACGCGCGAGAAATTCGCCGTCAATGCGCTGGAGCCGATAGGAGACACCTCGGCACAGTTTGGCGCACATATCGCTGCGGAAATCGAGCGCTGGGCAAAAGTCGTCAAGGCAGCGGGCTTGAAGGCTGACTAACAGGAGCGATGCAATTGACCAACGAAGAAAACAGCCGTTGGGTGGGAACGTGGGCAACGATACCGTCGCCGGTGGAAGGCGTTGCTCTCAACAATCAGACGATCCGCATGATCGCGCACGTCAGCATCGGCGGGCAGCGGCTGCGCGTGCGGCTCTCCAATGCGTACGGACTGCGCAAGCTCGAGATCGGCAGCGCCCACGTGGCATGGCGCGCCGAAGGCCCGGGAATAGTTCCCGGCTCCGACCGGCCGCTGACCTTCAACGGGTCCGCTTCGGCGACCATCGCGGTCGGCGCGCTGCTCGTCAGCGATGAGGTTGAATTCGATCTCGCGCCGCTCTCGAACCTCGTGATCAGCGTCCACCTTCCCGGCGACCTGCCGGAGAATTTCGTCATCACCGGTCACGGCAATGCGCATCAGACGAATTACATTTCGCCTGCGGGGAACTTCACTGCGGCGGCCATCATGCCGGTCGCCAGGACTACGGAGGATTTTCTGATCGTCAGCGCTGTGGACGTGCTGGCCCCGCCGGACACCGGCGGCATCGTCGCGTTCGGCGATTCGCTCACCGACTGCAACATCTCGAAACTCGACGCCAACAACCGCTGGACCGATCAACTGGCGCGCCGGCTGGTGGCGCGCGGCGGCCGGATGCTGGGCGTGATGAATCAGGGCATAGGCGGCAGCCGGGTACTGCACGATATCCGCGGCGACAGTGGGCTACGCCGCTTCGACCGCGACGTGATCGCGCAGACAGGCGTCACGCACGCCATCGTGCTGCTGGGGATCAACGACATCCGCAATCGCTGGCAGAAGCCCGACGAATTCATTTCAGCGGAGCAGTTGATCGCGGGTCTGAACCAGCTCGCGGTGCGCGCGCACGCACGCGGGATCAGGATTTTCGGCGGCACGCTGCTGACGTTCGAATTCGAGACATTCAATCCGGGGTTCTACACGCCGGAGGGCGAGGAGAAGCGCCAGCGGGTCAATGCGTGGATCCGCGAGAGCGGCGCTTTCGACGCGGTGATCGATTTCGAAAAAGCGCTGCGCGATCCCGGCCATCCGACGCAGATGCTGCCCGTCTACGACTGCGGCGACCACCTGCACCCGAGCGACGCAGGTTATCTGCGCATGGGCGACTTTATCGACCTCGCGCTGTTCGATTGACGGCGCGCCCCGCGCCTACTGCGGCTGGATGCCGGCGCGGCGGGCAAGCCCGGTGGTCATGACGATCTGCTCCGCGATCAGCTTGTCGAATTCCGCCGGCGTGCTCGGCGCGCTATCGGCGCCGAGCGCGACGATGCGCTGTTTTATGTCCGGAAGAGCGAGGATGCGCGTGATTTCGCGGTTGAGCTTGTTGATGATCGCGCGCGGTGTTCTGCCCGGCGCCATCAGACCGGACCACGCGTCCCAGTTATAACCCCGCAACCCTGACTCGGCCATGGTCGGAATGCTTTCGTAGCCGGCAACCCGCCGCGACACCGCCAGCGCGAGCAGTTTCCCGTCCTTGACCAGCGGCGTCGCGCTCGCCAGCGGCGGCATGAAGAATTGCACGCGTCCCGCGATGGTATCGGTAAGCCCGTCGGGAATGCCGCGGTAGGCGACATGCACGACATCGATCTTCGCCAGGTCCTTGAACAGTTCGGCCGCGAAATGCGTGCCGGAGCCGATGCCGGCGGACGCGAAGTTGAGCTGACCGGGCTTGCTCAGCGCGAGCGCGATCAGTTCCTTGATTGATTTCGCGCCGAGCGAAGGCGGGGCCACCAGTGCGTAGGCGCCGACCACGGTGAGGGTAATCGCCGTGAGATCTTTCCGCGGGTCGAACGGAAGCTGGGCGCTGATCGCGGGCAACGTCGCGTACCCCGACGACGGCATGGCCAGCGTATAACCGTCATGATTCGCTTTGGCGACCACGTCCAGCCCGATAATGCCGCCCGCGCCGACGCGGTTGTCGACAACCACCGGCTGCTTCCAGATCTCAAACAGTTTCGGCGCGATCAGGCGCGCCGCAATGTCAGGCAATCCGCCGGTCTGATACGGAACCACGATACGGATCGGCCGGGCGGGATAATTCGCCGCCTCATCGGCACCTTGCGCGGGCAGCGCCGCAAACGCGCTCAGCACGCTGCCGCACGCCGCCAGTATCGTCGTCGTCCATCGGGTGCGAAATGCATGGCTCGGCATTGCACGTCCTCCTCGAGGGTGAGTTTATTATAAAATGGCCAGCCGGTTTTGCTTTTTGGCAGCCTGCGCGGATTGTTCAACTTCAAAGGAAGATCACCTCGATGAGCGAGCATGGCAGGGCCTCGACCTGGGGGCCGCAGCGCTGGTTCGAGCAACAATGGCTGCTGGATACCGTAATCCGCGCAGAGAACATCGATTGGGACCAGCCGCGCTCGGCCTACACGCTGCGCCCGATCGGCACCGACGCGGGGATGGAGTTCAACTGGGCGAAGAGCCGCATCCGCAAGTTCGAGGATATCGCGCCGGCATTCATGGCGGCGGCGGCGCGCCGTGAACGCATGGCGCAGGAGGCGGAAGCGCGCGGCCACGTCGTGACGGCGCGTGAGGATTACTTCGCCGCCGCCATCATGCTCACACCCGCCGCGTGGGCGATCACCGACGACGATGCGCTGCTGCGTGCGATCTACGCGCGCATCAATGCCGATTACGACGGCTGGATTCGTCATGCTCCTCACAAGGTGCGGCGCTTCGAACTGCCGTTCGGCAACGCGCGCCTGCCGGTGTTGCTGCATCTGCCGGCCGGCTACAGCGGCGGGCGTGTGCCGACGATACTTGCGTGCGGCGGCATGGATTCGCGCAAGGAGTTGCTGGTGGCACAGTATGGCGAAAGGTTTCTCGCACGTGGGTTCGCCATGCTGGCGATCGACGGACCGGGGCAGGGCGAGGCGCCGCTGCTGGGCGCCTATGTGACCGCGGACAACTGGATCGCGGCGGGCGAGGTCTTGATGACGTTCCTGCTGGGCCGCCCCGAAGTCGACCCGGACCGCATCGTCGCTTTCGCGACGAGCTTTGGTTCCTACTGGATGACGCAGGTCGCGGCGACGCAGCCACGGCTGAAAGGCTGTGCGGTCGAGCGTTGCTGCCACGAGCCCGGCTGCCACACCATTTTCGAGTGCGCGAGCCCGAGCTACAAGAAGCGTTTCATGTGGATGAGCAACCTGCACGACGAGGCGGAGTTCGACCGCATGGCGGCGAAGATGGACCTGCGTCCGCTCATGCCACAGATGACCGTGCCGTGGCTCAACGTGATCGGCGAGAAGGACGAGCTGTCGCCGATCAAGCACACGCTGGACCTCGCGGCCCGCTGCGGCAGCCCGTCGCCGATCGTGATCTACGAGGGCGAGCGCCATGCACTGTCCGGCGCGCCTTCGCTGGTGCTGGGCCCGAAGTTTGGCCCCATCGTAGCGGATTGGCTGTGGGATCGCGTCAACGGGCGTGCCGTCGAAGAGTATCTTGATGTCATCACCAGCGACGGCCGCGTTGAACGCAGACCGCACCCGCGCCAGTCGGCGGGCTGAATAAACTCCCCTCTCCCTCGAAGGGAGAGCGGCGGGGGTGAAGCATAGTGCCAACGTGAAAGTCCGACGAACCTTTTTGGATGAGAAACCTCAATGAAACTTGAACGATCGTATGTGTCGCTGGCGTTGTTGTCGTCAGCCGTGTTGCACGCCGTGCCGGTCGCGGCGCAGGACCAATGGCCGTCGAGACCACTGCGCATGATCGTGCCGTTCACGTCGGGTTCGGCGAGCGACGTGACCGGGCGCATCCTCGCCCAGCGGCTCTCCGAAATGTACGGCCAGCAGGTCGTGGTCGACAACCGGCCCGGCGCCGGCGGTCTGATCGGCAGCGAACTCGTGCGCCAGGCCGCGCCCGACGGCTACACGATGGCGATGATCGGCCAGCCGCATTTGTCGAACGTACTGCTGCGCGCCGACAAGCCGTACGACCCGCTGAAGGACTTCGCGGCGATCGGGCTCGTCGCGGTCACGCCCAACGTGATCGTGCTCGCCAGGACCGTCGAGCTGAAGACGATCCCGGAGCTCATCGCGCTCGCCAAAGCGAAGCCCGGCGCGCTCAACTACGGCTCGGCGGGGATCGGCAGCTCCTCGCATCTCGCCGGCGCGATGTTCGTGTCGAAGGCGAAGATCGACGTCGTGCACGTGCCGTTTCGCCAGGGCGCCGACAGCCGCAGCGCGCTGATCACGGGCACGATCCACTTTTACCTTTATCCGCTGCCGGCGATCGCGACGATGCTCAAAGCGGGGACGCTGAAGGCGCTCGCGGTCGCATCGGCGAAACGGGCCGGCGCGCTGCCCGATGTGCCGACGAGCGCGGAGGCGGGTTTTCCGGAATACAAGTCGGAATCCTGGTTCGGCCTGATCGGACCGCGCGCGTTGCCGAGACGGGTGATCGCGAAGCTCAATGCCGATACGGCGAGCGTGCTGAATGAGCCGGCCACCCGGCAGAAGTTTGCGCTGCTGGGCGCGGAGCCCGGGTTCGGTCCGCCCGAGCATTTTGCCAAAATGCAGCGCGACGAGTACGCGGAGCTTGGCGCGCTGATAAAGGCGATCGGCATGAAGGTGCAGTAGCCGACCCGCGTTTCATGACTGACGATTTTTCCGGAGGAGCTCCGATGGATGCGCACCGCGGCCGAATTATCCTTTACGCTGCATTGTTCGCAATAGCGGCCAGCGATGCGGCAGCCCAGACTTATCCCGCGAAACCCATACGCATCATTGTCGGTGCCGGTTCCGGCGGGGGCGTGGATACCATTTCCCGCATCGTCGGCCAGAGGCTCGGCGAGCGCTGGGCTCAGCAGATCGTGGTCGAGAACCGCCCCGGCGCCGGCGGCGCGGTCGCAAGCGAACTCGTCGCCAAGTCGCCGCCGGACGGCCACACGCTGCTCACCATCAGCATTTCCTACGCGGTAATCCCGGTTTCGCACAAGAACCTCGGTTACGACCCGATCCGCGATTTCACGCCGGTCGCGGTGTTGGTGAACGGCCCCAACATCCTGGTCGTGCATCCGTCGCTGCCGGTGAAATCGGTCAAGGATCTGATCGCACTGGCGAAGGAACGCCCGGGCCAGCTCCTGTACGCATCGTCCGGCAACGGCGGCGCGGCAAACCTCGCGCTCGAAGCGTTCAAGCTCGCGACCGGCGCCGATATCGTTCACGTGCCTTACAAAGGCACCGCGCCGGGCGTGATCGATCTCATCGCCGGCCGCATCTCGCTGACGTCCGCCGCAGTTGTCTCGGCGATGGGGTACGTAAAGCAGGGCAAGCTGCGTGCGCTGGCGACGGTCGGCGCGAAGCGCGCAAACGCGGCGCCGGAACTGCCGACAGTCGCCGAAGCGGGCGTGCCCGGCTACGCGGTGGACGTCTGGTACGCGATGTTCGCGCCGGCGGCCGTCCCGACGCAGGTGCCCGCGCAACTGAATGGCGAGATCATTAAAATGCTTTACACGCCGGAAATGAAGGAGCGTCTCGCCGTCATCGGGCTCGAGCCCGCGGCCGAACCGCTCGACAAGACCAACGTCTACATCAAGTCCGAGGTCGCCAAATGGGCGAAGGTGGTCACCGCAGCGAAAATAACTGCGCAATAAACAGTTTCTCCCGCGCGCTTCCCGATTTGCTCGCGGGCACGCTTACGCCGCGCGATCTGCTCGAGCGCTGCCTGGAGCGCATTGCCGCGCGCGAGAGCACGGTCAAGGCGTTCGTGGTGTTGAACACCGATGCTGCGCGCATCGCCGCTGACGCCGCGACTGCGCGCTATCGCGCGGGCACGCCGCTCTCGATGGTGGACGGCTGCCCCGTCGGCATCAAGGACATCATGGACACCCGCGATCTGCCGACGCAGATGGGCAGCCCCGCCTTCAGCGGATGGCAGCCGGCCTACGATGCTGCGTGCGTGCACGCGTTGCGCAAGGGCGGCGCCGTCATCGTCGGCAAGACAGTCACTACCGCCTTCGCTTGCGGTGCGACGAATGTGACCGGCAATCCGCACGATCCCGCACGCACGCCGGGCGGCTCTTCGAGCGGATCGGCCGCCGCGGTCGGCGCGGGTATGCTGCCGGTCGCGCTCGGTACGCAGAGCCAGGGCTCGATCGTGCGGCCGGCTGCGTACTGCGGTGTGGTCGGATTCAAGCCGACGTACGGCGTGCTGCCTATGCAGGGCGTGCATCCGATATCCGCAACGCACGATCATCTGGGCGTGATCGGCGCAACGCTCGAGGACACGTGGCGCGTCGCATCGCATATTTCACTCGCGCACGGCAGCCCGGGACAGCCGTTTCTCGATGGCGCGGCGGCCGAGCCGCCACCCGCGCGGCAGCCGCACCGGCTGATCCGCCTGTACACGCGCGCCTGGGAATCGGAAGTCGCAGCGGCGACCCGCGATGCGTTCGAAGCGTTCGTCGAGAAACTCAGGCGCGCGGGCGTGGAGATTACCGACCGCGAGTCCAATGCGGACGTTGGTGATTTCGAGCGGGCACTCGACGGCGGTTTCGTCGAGCGCTCAATCGAGATTACGACGTATGAGATGAAATGGCCGTACGAGCAGTACGTGCAAAAGCACGGCGACCTGATCGAAAAGCGTGTGCACGACCGGATGGCGCACGCGGCCCGCATGACGCCGGCACACTATTCGGGCCTGCTGGCTGACAAACAGCTCATGCGCGAGCGTGCACGCAGCATTCTGGCGGGCAGCGACGGCTTCATCACGCTCACCGCACCGGGCCCCGCGCCCCTTGGCCGCAGCAATACGGGCAGCCGCGCGTATCAAGTCTATGCAACGTTCCTCGGTATTCCGGCTTTCAGCCTGCCGCTGCTGACGGTCGAGCGCATGCCGCTTGGCGTGCAACTGATCGGCATGGCGGGCGCGGACGGCGCACTCGCCGCGACGGCGAACTGGCTAATGAAAACAATGGGAGCGGAGAATGGATAAACGGTCATCATGCGTACTCCCCGTTTCAAGCCATTCCCATCAGCCGCAGTGCGTTTTGGCCCATGACCTTGGCGTATACCTCGCTGCTGAAGCCGAGTTCGCCATATTCCTGCACCATCCTGCCGTGCGGCCGGCTCGGGTAGGCCGTGCCGAAACATGCCCGGTCGTGAAAATAGTTATTGATCGCCTTGGCATACTCGTCGGCGCCCGGGAGTTTCTTCACCATATATTGGTCAGGGGACAGCCAGACGTTGGGACAAACGAATGCGATGCCGATCATGTCCATGACGTAGGGCCAGGCGGCATGAGCGACGTGAATCACGAGCTTGGGGAAACGTCTCACGACGCCATAGAGCTGCAGCGGGGAACTGTCTTCGTACGGCCGTCCCAACCGCGCCTGAAGTTGCGCGCTTAACGTGATATTGATCGGCACATTGCGCCGCACGCAGTCTTCGTAAATCGGATCGAGGCGCGGATCGTCTGCCGTGCGCAGGCTGGTGTTCTTCGAGATCGGCGGCTCTATGGACACGCCCTTGAATCCCGGGATCCGCAAACAGCGGTCGATTTCCTGCAGGCACCAGTCGATGGGTTGAGCGAGATCGAGCCCCACCCAGCCGACGAACCGGCCGGGATGCTCGCGTATGCAGTCCGCAATCTCGTCATTCGGAATGACGCCCAGGGGTGCCTCCGATTGGCGTCCCATGATCACGCCCCACTGCACATCCGCCTGATCCATCTCCTTGAGCAGATCCGCAAGCGACTGGGTCCTGGTCGAAGCCGGCCGCTCGTAGCCGAGCTTCGTGTAATAGTCGTCTCCCCGCGTGAACTGCAGTTGTTTCACCCAGCTCGGCAGCGGCGGCCGCAACCGCATATCGACTATATTCATCGTCGCTACTCCGGCTTGATGCCCGCTGCCTTGATAATCCTGGACCACTTGTCCGTTTCCGTCCTGATCAGCTTTGCGAAATCCTCAGGCGTGCTCGTTATCAGTTCGGCGCCGTCAACTTCCAGGCGCTTACGGGTGTCGACGGTGTTCAGGCTTTTTACCAATACGGCATTGAGCCGCGCAATGATATCCGCCGGGGTTCCCGCCGGGGCCAGCACGCCGTAAATGATCATGACTTCGAATCCCGGCAGCCCCGATTCCGCCAACGTCGGCACCTCGGGAAGTATCGCCGAGCGTTTCAGGCTGGTGACCGCGATCGCATGCACCCGGCCGGCATGGATGAGTGGCGCGGCCGGCTTGATATTGCCGAACGTAAAATCGACTTCGCCGCCGATAACCGCGAGCACGGCCGGCGCGCCGCCTTTGTACGGGATATGCGTCATCTTGACCTTGGCCCGCCCCTGCAACAGTTCTCCGGCGAGGTGCGCCGGCCCACCCGCGCCCGACGACGAATAATTCAATACACCGGGCCGCGACCGGCAGAGCGCGATAAATTGCTGGACGCTTCGCGCCGGCACGGCGGGGTGCACGACCAGCACGTACGAGTTGTAAGCGACCGTCGTGATCGGCGCGAAATCCTTTTGCACGTCGTATGGCAGCGCGGAATACAGGGCGGGGGCGGTGATCATGACAGTGCTGCCCGCGAGCAGCAGCGTATAGCCGTCAGGCGCGGATTTCGCGACGTGCTCCGTCCCGATCCTGCCCGCGGCGCTGCCGCGGTTGTCGACGATCGCCTGCTGCTTGAAGTTTTCCGTCAGCCGCTGCGCGACCAGGCGCCCCATCGTATCGTTGCCGCCGCCGGCCACGTACGGAACCACCACGCGGATCGGCTTGTTCGGATACGCGGACTGGGCAAAGCCGTGCAACGAGAACCATCCTAGAACGGCAAGGGAGCAACCAATCAAGCGTTGAAACAGCATGCTGTTTTCTTTTCAGGATTTCCGCGGGCAGGCGACCAGCCGCTGTTGGCAGCGCGCGGGTCCGTCCGCACCGAAACATAACATAACCGCGGGATGGCGATGCCGGTCGCGTTGCCCCATCCCGTCAATATCGGCGCCGGTCAGTCATCGCGACGCCCGCCGCCGCGCGCGTGATCAAAGCCAAAGGCATGGAGCCGGAGTGAATCGGTGGACGTTTTTTTCATTGCCGGTGTATTCTGCTCCAATGTCGGTTCCCGAAAAACCCTTCCGTCGGAGCGTTAGCCTCCCCGCGCGCGTCGCCCGCCATGTGAATTCCCTGGCGAAGACCAGCAACACGAGCGCCAACTGCATCATTGTTGAACTCATCGAGTCCGGTATCGAGGCCCGGGAGAAGGCGAGGAAACGCTTCTCGGAACTGGCCGACCGCCTGGCGCATTCCCGCGATGCGGAAGACCGGAAACAACTCAAGGCAGAGCTGGCCCGCATGACCTTCGGTGAGTAATTCTAGTTTTTTGTGGCTAGCAATCGCTTTAACATCGACACCTGACGTTTCAGACCCAACGGCGTTAGCGAGTGTGGACCGCTTCGAACTCGAAACTCCACGGGAATCGAATTGTGGGGTAACTCGGTCACCAAATAGCAAACCCTGTTTACGTAGTGCAACCCAGTGGTGATCCATTGATCAGCGCCGGAATCACCATCGACGACGGTCCACACAAAAGCGGGATCGTGACGGCGAACCGTATCGAAGTCTTTCCCAAACGTCTCTAGTCCATGCCCGCCTCATATATCGTATTGCGCGTCGGCATGACGAAAGGGTTTGAAATACTTGTAAAAGGTATCTTCGTGCAACACACACGACTTAGACGACGTTACCATTTTTCATCTCCCAACAAATATATTTGAGGTTGACTGGCACTTCCAGATTCTAATCTTACCCAGGGAGGATCAGAGCTTTCGGGTCTTGAATACATGCTAAGTGGGCTTCCCCGTAGTCCAACGAACCGATAGACTGGCGTTTAGCCCTGACACCTTCTTGAATTTTAGACATGAGCGGAGCCTGGAGTCGCGAGGAAGTTGAGGCAACGGTAGCCGACTACTTGCATATGCTGACCTTGGAGCTGGCCGGGCAGCAATATAACAAGACCGATCATCGGCGAAAATTGATTCGACTTCTCAGAAATCGGTCTGAAGGCGCCGTTGAACGCAAACACTCGAATATCAGCGCGGTTCTCATAGCGCTTGGCTGCCCTTACATTGCTGGCTATAAACCACTAGGCAACTATCAATCTCTTCTCTACGAGGTAGTAGCGGATCGGCTCAATAAAAACGATCTGTTTGACCGGGCGGCTTTGGCGGCCGTGCAAATGCCTGCCGTGGCGCCACTTCCCAATGATTTTGCCAAGGTGCTTGTTGACCCGCCCAAGTTATCTTACTCAGCACGCGAACCGGGTGTCCCCAAAATACGAACTGCAGTAAAACGCGATTATATTGATCGCGAGGCGCGTAACGCGTCACTTGGGCTCGCCGGTGAAGAATTTGTCGTGCACTATGAGAAGTGGCGTCTCATTTCCGGTGGGCACGAACGATTGGCGAACAAAGTGGAACACGTCGCAAAGACTCAAGGCGACGGGCTTGGATTCGATGTCCTGTCTTTCGATACTACTGGCAAAGAACGATTTATCGAGGTCAAAACGACGTCATTCGGTAAGGAGACTCCGTTCTTCATCACTCGAAATGAAGTCGATCTTTCACGCACCGAGGCGAATCATTTTCATCTCTACCGGCTGTTCGATTTTCGGAAGGAGCCGCATTTGTTCTCGTTTCGCGGCGCAGTGGATAAACACTGTCATCTCGATCCGATTACCTACCACGCGCGGTTCTCATAGGCATCTAGCGATCTGCTAAATCGGGCATATAAATCCAACTCGAGTCGTTCTAACCGTGGGATGTCCCCAATTATTTTCAACTAACGCATCCGTTACTAGCCTACTTTTTTCTTCTGATCAGCTTGATTCCTTGCAATTCTGGCTTTCGCGATGATTGATGAATATGCAATAGCCATCTCGATTCCATTTACATGATTCGTACACTCGATCAGATGTCTGCCAAGTGTTGCCACATCGAAGCCCGACTTTATTGCTTCGGTGGTCATATCATCCAACGTTCGTTGTTCTGTAATGTTTGAGTTCATTACGGATGCCGCTATGCGGTTAGAATTAGTAAATAAATCAGACTCTAGCGATTGGGGTTTGGTCATTCTTTGTTGGGGTCGAGTAACCGATGCCCGAGGAAGTTGGTAAGTAGAAACAGCGGGGTAATTTTCCGCAGATAACGGTTTTGCGATTTTACGCCTTTTACAAAGCGCGGTTTGTCCGAAAGGTAATTTCAGCCATTGCCAAACTGCCTTGCTTTTATCAGCTCCATCGAACTCTGGGCCCACTGGTTCGCATAACCCAATGCCAGCCAGTGCTAGCTTTCCATCCACCAGTCCAACAGCATCCAGCTGAGACCTTGGTGGTTGCCAATGCAATAAATCAGGATATTGAAAACTCTTTGTGAGCTTCTGATTGCTTACGTCGAACAATCGCTCAGCCTCTGAAACAAGATATGCTCTATCCTGAATAATATCTGGTGGTGCCTCATCCGAAAGAATACCTAACAACGCGCCGGCCATCGTCGCGATCGTATCGGTGTCGCTTGAGAGCAAATTGGCAGATGTTTCGAGGGCAACCCTAGGACTCACATCTCGATACATCCAGCTGAGTGCTAGAGAAATTAGCGTTGAAGTTGTGCCGCACCCCCTCCGCTGATCGCTGAGTCCGCCCACCGCATTAACCAGTTTTTCATACGCCAATACGGGCTCCGCGTTAATGTATGCACGCACCGTTCTAATATCGCTTACCCACTCATCGCGAATACGCTTGAGCGCCACCTCCAGCTTTGTGTTAGATAGCTCTTCCCAAGTTGGTAACCAAAACGCTCCAAGATCTGGATCGTCCCTAATCACGTCGGTAACAACCTCAAGACGATCAATAATGTCTTCCCAACTATCGGGCCGCGGAATTTCACGGTGATTAATAGTCTCCGCTAGACAAACTGCGTAGATAGCTGCGCCGAAAAACCCTCTTGGATGACCATGAGTACAAATGCTATTGCGTATGACATCTCGCAAATAACTTTCTGGCCTCGTTGTGTTTTGGGCAGCCCAAATATGAGGCTGAATACGCATGGCGGCTCCGTTTCCGCCGCCATCGATATATCGCCCTTTGGGGCTATCATAGAAATTACTGAACCATGCGACATCTCTGCGCGATAACTCGCTTGCGGCAGTCTTCGTTCCTCTCCCAGCGCCTAGCGCATAAGATGTCCAAACTGGAAGCTCGACCTTAGCAAACGCTTCCACATCGAACTCCCCGTCTCCACGTGTAGCCCTACAGGTCGCGAGCCGGAGCTGCGTATCATCCGAGTAGGAGCCGGCAGGAAGGTTCACTAAAGTACCAAATTTTCCACCAATTAATCGACGCCACTCAACCGTCGTCTCAACGTGCTCCAGGTGCGCTCTCCGCTTTAGTCCATTAACGTCTGTTAGCTCCGTAATAAAACCCAGCGCGTCTCCATACGCAGCCCAAAGCGCAGAATTTGTGATTGCTGCTAACTTCCAATCTGTCATACGTTATCCAACTTCGTTACGAAATTTATTTGGGGAGACAATGATGTCCACAACTCTATGCTTAGTGAGTTCGAGCTGCCCTCTTACTTCGTCTGCATCTTCATCCTTAATTACATATACGCATCTCAGAAAATCCGTTGGTATTTCTCTGGGATAAAGAACTTCTGCTTGTACACACGTTGTGCACCGCTGCGGCAGCTTATCGGGACGAACAACCACGTTATTATTCCATCGAACAATTTTTGGTGCGAATAGGGCCTCCAGCGCTTTGGCACCTTTCCCGCGCTGTGCCCCAGTATAAATATTGTTCGTAGTCACGAAGACAACTTCCTTATGATGTAAGATTTCTGGCGAGAGCGCCAAAATGCACCACCACAAGTCCTCATTTCTATGCCAATTATCCGCCGAAACGTCGTAAAAACTATTGTTGATTCGCGATATAGAAAGATTGACATAGTCAGTCCACGCAGCATCTTTCCTAAACGCAGCATTTGGCTTGAAAATATATTCAAGCTGTTCGTCCGCAGTTAGCCTTGCCCGTGATTTCACGCTACCAGAGTGAAAAATTCCAAGTAGGCCTCTATTAGTCGTAAAATGCATTACTTCTGTAATCTTGCGTTTGCGGATTATTTCTTCGATTGTCATACCGACACTTTCTGGTATGTATCAGATTTGAAGTAGTTTAGCAGTTTGGAAGCATCCTCTGGCTTATACCCCAACATAATGGATTTTTTCGCGCGACCAATTCCCATAGCAAGTAATCGGCGTAGCGTGGTTAAACGGTCATCTTCGTCCTCATCTCCGTGCGGAAGAACCTCTGCGTTAAGGCCAAGAATAATCACATGGTCGAACTCGAGCCCCTTCGCTGAGTAAAGTGTGCTAAACGCGATATTTTCCTTGCCTTGTGGCCAATCCGAATTTCTTGTCATTTCGACGAAATCCAGCTTCGCTGCTTCCACGCTAGATTTCAAATGGTTGAACCAGCCTCCTCCTAAAGGATGGAGAAACGCCACAGACTCATTCGAGAGATCAACATGATTTTTAATATATTTGATCGCATAAGCTGTTTGACCGGCAAAACCACCCTTCAAAACAATTGGAAGCGGTCCGTGCCTATTGCATTTTGAAAAGTCAGGGATAGTGGCGTCGTCATCAATCTTGAGACCGTGAATCAACGATGCGGCAAATCTCGCAATTTCTATCGTATTGCGGTAATTGCGTGAAAGCCTATGGCTATTTTCCGGGCGAATTGTTATTCCAACCTCTTGCCACGCAAAACCCCGAGCATATATCCTCTGAGCGGTGTCCAGTACAAACGTAACCGCATGTGTTGGCGCGAGCTGATTCATGATTGCCCGGATCTGGTTCGCGGAAAAATCTTGAGTTTCATCGGCGATAACTACATCGTAGTAACGATATTGCTTACGGCAGAGAGCGACCGCTAAATCATTCCAGTCACTCATTTTGTTTTTTGACTTCCACCGCTGGTATGGTTCTATTACATCGTTGATTAGGATTTCTCTTATCGGGCGCTCAATTCGCGGTACGGAGCCCCTTCCATCACGACGCGCCGTAAGGTAACTCTTAATATCCTCTGGTAGGTAGCGACTCATCGCATATTCGACTTCCTCTATCAGAAAATTGTCATCCAGCCCAGTCTTCGCCCCGAATCCACGAATTAATTTTCTTCGCTGGCTATCTTCGAGCAAATTAGGTTTGCCGATTAATCTCAAAGCCCAGTTTGCAAAAGTTAGGATCTCTAATGCAATCTCATCTGTAGCGCCTACTTGTTTACGCGCAAGTTCTTCAATGTACCCTTTCAAGGTACGATTATATGTAACAGCTAGGATATGGACCGGTTCCACGCCTCCCTGTCTTTTTTTCCTTGATACGAATGTTCCAATAGACGATCGAAGCTTTAAAAGTGCTGTTGTCGTTTTTCCACTTCCGGCAGCCCCTCTAATTACTTCAACCCCCGCTTTTGTCCGGGAAAATATCGCGAGTTGCTCGGGGGTTGGACGTACATCTGAAAGGGAGCGCATACACTACCCCGGTAAATGGTGTCGAAGTCACTCTACAAAAGCTTCCGCTTTCCCCGTGCCGCCGTCAAGCAGCGGGTTGCACAGGAAACCGCGAGAGGCGAGAGACGGGGATGACATTCAATCGCTCAATAGCCCCGGAAGGTGCCTTCTAAAATCCGAACCCCCATGCTGGAATATCCATGAGTATTGTCTTACGAACGGCGACATCGGGCTCCCAGGTCGGCAGCAGATTAAGGACCACTGCGTCGTCGATGTCGCGCCACGGCATGAGGTCGGTGACCACGTACCCCGGCGTGCGCGCGCCGGGATGCGGCCAGTTGCTGCCCCATAGTATGCGGCCTGCAGGAATTTCCGTTTTGTGAGCGTGACTCCTCCTGGATTGGTTTTCGTAGCGCAGGCCCCGTACGTAAATCGGGGACAGACGACGGTTTCAAACAACCATCCCCTTGCCTGAGGGAAGCTTGAATTGCCCCGCCGGATACTGCTCCAGAAAATCCAGGACATCGCTGCTCGGGCGAACGTCCGCCATTTTCGCGTTCATGTCGCACAGGTTTATCGCATGCGAGGCCTGCGAACGGTCGAAGCAGCCGTCCTCGACCACGGTGACGCGGTAATTGTTGGAGAAAGCATCGAGCACGGTTGCACGCACACAGCCGCTGGTGGTAGTGCCGGTCACGATCAGACTGTCGCAGCCGAGAAGCACGAGATAAGACTGCAGCGGCGTGCCGAAGAAGCCGCTCGGCTTCTCCTTCTGCACCACGATATCCTGCGCTGCGGGCGCGATGTCCGGCACGATCGTGTTTCCGTCCAGATTGTGGGTCTGCCGCACTGCGGCGTCTTCGCCCGAACGGCTGTTGATCCAGAGCCAGCTTCCCCGGTTCCACAGGTCGGGCCTGGACGTTCCCGTGGTATAGATCACCGGCACGCCTTTTGCGCGCGCGGAGTCGATCAATCGCTTGATCACCTTGATCGCGGGCCACGCATCTTCGCCGCAGGAATTGCGCCAGCGCTTGATCGCGTCGAGAATAGGCTCGGGCCGGTCGCCGCAGAAAAAGTAATTCACGTCGATCACCACGAGCGCCGGCCGTTTGCCAAAGCCCTGCAGCGCGCCATAGCCGGAGGCGGCGAATACCTGTTTGTCTCTGTCGGTGAGAAAACCGTCCCATATGCGTTGTGTCATTGCAGTGTCTCCGAGTGTGTGGGTGGTGCGTGGTAGCCGGGCGCGCGAGCTTTCATTGCTGTACGATTTTTGCTTTCTCGATCACGCTTTTCCATTTGGCGATTTCGGCGGCCAGCAAATCACGCAAGCCTTCCGGAGTGCCGGGGCGTGCATCGATACCCAGGTCCTGCAGCCGCTGTTTCAGTTCGGGAATGGCAAGCGCCGCGTTGATCTCCCGGTTCAAGCGGTCGATGACGGCCTTCGGCGTCTTGACCGGCACGGCCACTGAGTTCCATGCCGACGCTTCGAAACCCGGCAGCCCCGCCTCGGCGACCGTCGGAACATCAGGCAGGCCCGGGTAGCGGCGGTCGGAGGTGACACCGAGCGCCCTCAATGATCCACTCTTGATGTGCGGCAGCACGGGAGAAATGAATTCGAATATCGCCTGCGCTTCGTTGCTCCTGGCAGCGGCAATGAGGGCGGGAGTGGTCTTGAAAGGCACGACCTGCGTCTCCACCAGCGCCATCGAGTTGAACAGCTCCGCGGAGACGTGATGCGTGCTGCCGATGTTGGTGATGCCGACGTTCAGCTTGCCGGGGTTCGCTTTTGCGAACGCGATCAGGCTGCTGACGGAGCGGATAGGTGAGTCCGCGTTGACGAGCAGCGTGAGCGCAAAAAATCCGACGGTCGAAACCGGCGCGAAGTCCCGCACCGGGTCATACGGCAGCGATTTCATCAGAGAAACGCTGACCGCATGCCCCGAGTTGAGCCACATCAGCGTATAGCCGTCGGGCTCGGCCTTCATGGCGGCTTCGGTCGCGACGATGCCGCCCGCGCTCGGCCGGTTGTCGATGACGACCTGCTGCTGCATCGATTCGCCCAGTCGCTGCGCCAGCAACCGGGCGGTGATGTCGGTGACCCCGCCAGGGCCGAACGGCAACAGAATTCTGATGGGACGCGCCGGATAAGCCTGCGCCAGCGCGTGCTGCCACGGCGCCAGGGCCATAACGGCAGCGACTGCAACGCCGACGGCTGTGTTCAAAAACCCTCTGCTGGCAAGCATCGCTACTCCTCCTTCATGCAAGCTTCCGCCCTGCGCGCGTCGCAGTCAAGCAGCAAGTTGCGCAGAGGCTATCCCGGCGAAGATTTGCCGCGCTTCCGCTTCGCCTTCGAGGTGATCCCATAGGGCTCCGTGGGTCCCGGGCGATAGGTGCGGCCCGCCCGTTCCTCCTTGATCTTCTCTAAATGGCCATTTAGAATACGGAAATGGACATCTCAGTTACGGAGTTCAAACATCACTGCCTGAAGATTATCCGGCACGTGGAAAAAACCGGGAAACCGGTGGCCATCACGCGCCGCGGCAAGGTAGTCGTGCGCCTGAATCCTTGGGGATCGGCCGCAGGACCCAGCAGCCTCCGGCCCTGGGAGCAGTTGCGCGCGCTCGGCGGGCGCCTGCTCGCCGAGCCGGGCGAGTCCGTATTGCATGACGAGGATTTCGAGGCCCTGCGTTGAGCGTTCTGCTCGACACCCATATCTGGGTGTGGTGGTTGACGCCGGGCTCACCACTATCGCGCGCCGAGCGCAATGCGCTCGATGCAAAAGCCGCGCACCGTGAGCTGATTCTGCCGGCTATCAGCCTGTGGGAAGCTCAGGTGCTGCATGCCAAACGGCGGCTCGACTTGCCGCTGCCATTCGCCGAGTGGCTCGCCCGCGCAACCGATGAGCGGATGATTTCGGTGTTGCCGCTCAGCGTCGAAGTGGTGCTCGCGCTCGACGTGTTGCCGGCGTCGTTTCACGGCGATCCGGCCGACCGGCTCATTGTCGCGACCGCGCGTGCGCATGCACTGCCGCTTGCCACGCACGACGCCGCAATCCGCCGCTCGCGAGCCGTGAAGCTCTGGAAACCCTGAAAGATCGGCAAGTTGTTGACGCAGCAAAACCAGCCTGTTAAGGTTTTGCGGCGCTGGCGGGCCCGCGCATAGTCGTCGGGCAGCGCAATTGAAGAAATCACGAGAAAGCATCCCCATGGACAAGGTCTACCCTTCACCCGAACAGGCAATCGCCGATATTCCCGACGGAGCGACTATTGCGATCGCGGGTTTCGGTGTGGCGCATCGTTTCGCAAACAGCCTGATAGTCGCCTTGCGCGACAAGGGGACCAAAGAACTCTGCCTCGTTTGCAACTCCCTCGGTGACCCCGGAGCAACCCGCGGCCAGATTCTGGCCGAGAGCAAGCAGGTGAAGAAGCTGGTCGCCGCGTTTTCCGTGCGGCCCGGCACACCCACGGCGAGCGAGGAACAAATCGGCGCCGGAGAGATGGCCGTGGAACTGGTCCCGCAGGGCATCCTGGTCGAACGCTGCCGCGCGGGCGGCGCGGGAATACCGGCGTTCTATTCGCCGACCAGCGTCGGCACCGCCCTCACCGAGGGCAGGGAAATCCGTGACTTCGATGGCAAGCCGCATGTGCTCGAATACGCGATACACGTGGACTACGCTTTCCTGAGGGGGTATCGCGCGGACCGGCTGGGCAACGTGCAGTTCCGCGGCGGCAGCCAGAATTTCAATCCCAGTTTCGCGAAAGCCGCGCGCGTTGCGATCGTCGAAGTCGACGAAATCGTGGAGCCTGGCGGGATCCCGCCGGAACTCGTCAATCTGCCGGGAATATTTGTGTCGCGCATCGTCAAGACGACCCAGACGGTCGATGGCAAAGCCTGGCGCCGTCCGGAGCGGCGGCCCTCGGACAAGCCGCGCCTCTACAACGGCAAGCCGGGGCTGACACGGGCCGGCATTGCGAAGCGCGCCGCCGCGCTCGTCAAAGACGGCACTTATGTCAATCTTGGCGTCGGCATTCCGACCATGGTTTCAAACTACCTGCAGGATCGCGATGTGATCCTGCATGCCGAGAACGGCGTGCTCGGCTACGGCAAGATGGTGTCCGAAGAAAACGAAATCGATCCGGATATCTATAATGCCGCCGGCCAGTTTGTCTCGCTCAAGCCCGGCGCGTCTTTCTTCGACAGCGTTACTTCGTTCGAGATGGCGCGCGGCGGCAGAATCGACACCGTGATCCTCGGCGCCTATGAAGTCGATGCGACCGGCAGCGTCGCCAACTGGAGCACGGCAGACGCGAAGCGGGGCGGCATCGGCGGTGCGATGGACCTGCTCTCGGGCAAAGGCGACCTGATCATCGTCATGGAGCATGCCGACAGCAAGGGCCGCCCGAAACTGCGCCGCAAATGCACCTATCCGCTGACGGGGAAAGGCTGCGTGACCTACGTCGTCACCGACCTCGCGCTGCTGCATTGGCAGGATGGCCGGTTTGTGTTGCAGGAAGTAGCGCCGGGCTTCACCGCGCGCGAGGTGCAGGAGCTCACCGAGATGGAAGTTGCCGCCGCGCCAACCGTTGGCACTATGGATTAATTCAGTTAAAAGCCCCGCGTAAACGGGGCTTTTCTCGAAACCGGGCTGCGGATCGCGTCCTACATGCCCATCCCGCCCATCCCACCCATGCCGCCACCCATGCCGCCGCCGCCCATGCCACCGCCGGCGGATTCTTCCTGCGGCGATTCGGCCACCATCGCATCAGTGGTCAGGATCAGGCCGGCAACCGAGGCCGCGTTCTGCAAGGCAACTCGCGTGACTTTGGTCGGATCCACAACGCCCATCTCCAACAGATCGCCGTACTGGCCGGTCTGGGCGTTATAGCCGAAATTGCCCTTGCCCTCGACCACTTTGTTGAGCACCACTGACGGTTCATCGCCGGCATTGGCGACGATGCAGCGCAGAGGTTCTTCGAGTGCGCGCAGCACGATCTTGATGCCTGATTCCTGATCGTGGTTGTCGCCCGTGAGTTTGCCCAGGGCGGAACGCGCCCGCAGCAGCGCCACGCCGCCGCCCGCAACGATGCCTTCTTCCACCGCGGCGCGGGTCGAGTGCAACGCGTCTTCCACGCGTGCCTTCTTCTCTTTCATTTCAACTTCGGTCGCAGCACCCACCTTGATCAGCGCTACGCCGCCGGCGAGCTTGGCGACGCGCTCCTGCAGTTTTTCTTTGTCGTAGTCGCTGGTCGTGTCTTCGATCTGCTTGCGGATGCTTTTGACGCGACCTTCGATTGCTTTGGTGTCGCCGGCGCCGTCGATCAGCGTGGTTTCTTCCTTGCCGATCTCGATGCGCTTGGCCTGGCCGAGATCAGTCAACGTGACTTTCTCGAGCGACAGACCGACTTCCTCGGCGATTACCGTGCCGCCCGTCAGGGTCGCGATGTCCTCAAGTATGGCTTTGCGGCGATCGCCGAAGCCCGGCGCTTTCACGGCGCAAGTTTTGAGTATGCCGCGAAGATTGTTCACCACCAGCGTCGCCAGCGCTTCACTGTCGACATCTTCGGCAATGATCAGCAGCGGCTTACCGGCCTTCGCTACCTGCTCGAGCACGGGCAGCAGGTCGCGGATGGTGGAGATCTTCTTTTCCGACAACAGGATATAGGCGTCTTCCAGCACGGAGATCTGCTTCTCGGCGTTGTTGATAAAGTACGGCGACAGGTAGCCGCGGTCGAACTGCATGCCCTCGACCACTTCGAGTTCCATTTCAAGCGACTTACCTTCCTCGACCGTGATCACGCCTTCCTTGCCGACCTTTTCCATCGCTTCGGCAATCTTCTCGCCGATGGTGGCGTCGGAATTGGCCGAGATCGAGGCGACCTGTGCGATCTCCTTGCTGGTGGTTGTGGGCTTCGAGAGCTTTTTCAACTCTGCCACGACCGACTCAACGGCCGTATCGATGCCGCGCTTCAAGTCCATCGGGTTCATGCCGGCGCTGACGTACTTCATGCCTTCCTTCACGATGGCCTGCGCGAGCACGGTCGCGGTGGTGGTGCCGTCGCCGGCGATGTCGGAAGTCTTGCTGGCAACTTCCTTCACCATCTGCGCGCCCATGTTTTCGAATTTGTCCTTGAGCTCGATCTCTTTCGCCACGGACACACCGTCTTTGGTGATCGTCGGCGCGCCGTAAGAGCGGTCGAGAACGACGTTGCGGCCTTTGGGGCCGAGGGTTATCTTCACCGCATCGGCGAGAATATTGACGCCGGCGACGATCTTGGTGCGGGCCGAATCATGAAACCTGACTTCTTTTGCTGCCATGTGAATTTCTCCTGGTTTGCTACACGATTACTCGATGACGCCCATGATGTCTTCTTCGCGCATGACGAGCAGCTCTTCGCCTTCGACTTTGACGGTCTGGCCGGAATACTTGCCAAACAACACCCGGTCGCCGACTTTAAGGTCGATAGCACGAACTTTGCCGTTTTCCTGTATCTTGCCCTTGCCAACTGCTTTTACTTCCCCTTGCTCGGGTTTCTCGGCCGCGCTGTCCGGAATTACGATACCCGAGGCGGTCTTGCGTTCTTCCTCCAACCGCTTGACGATAAGGCGGTCGTGCAGGGGGCGGATCTTCATGGATGTATCTCCTGGTTTCGAAACGATGGCATCGGGCGATAAATGCTTGGCACTCGATGTGATTGAGTGCTAATAATAACCTGAAATTACTTTAATATCAATATTTTATTTGTGACAGGTCCAGCCACGTGACGGGCACGGCTTTGCCTTAGGAAACAACGGTAACCGAGGCCTACGCGCGTCCCGAAGGGACGCCGGAGTCGTTCGAATCAGGGGGCCTGAAGGACTCTATGCTCTGGCCGCGTCAGGCGAGCAATTCGCGCAGGCTGCGATTGACTTCAGCGCTGTGATGGCGCGCGGTCTTGCCGCTCGGCGCGATGGCGTCCGTGTAGAAAAATTCCGGAAGCTCGTCGTCTTTCTCGGTAAATCCCGCCGCTTTGTTGAACTCCCACTCCATGCGCAGCGCCTCGCGTCCCAGCGTCCGCATGAAGGACGGATCGAGGCTGGTGCCGTGCGCGTCATTGAGCGCCGTCACGATGAGTTCGGCGCTGACGTTCGTCACGGAACGCCCGAATATGCACAGTCCCAGGGAATCCGCGGCGGCACACGCCGTTTGAATCTCCAGGCTTGCCGCCACCAGTTCGGCGGTCGTCTTATCCTTGCAGTTGAAAACCGGCAGGTTGCCAGTGGTGTGATCGGCGCCCTGCGCCGTGACCATCATGGATATGGCGGTCACTTCAACGACGCGGGGGTCGTAAGCGCTGATGCCCTGCCTCTTGATGGCGGGGATGCGGGCGACTTTGTAATGCGCGCCGACGCGGGCAGTCCCCTGCGCGAGCAGGCGGCCGCGCTCGTTGCCGCGGCGCATGTCCTCGAGCGCCTCCATCATGAACCCCGCATCGCCGAACGCGCCTTGTCCCGCGTCCATCAGCACGCCCAGCGTGGCGCCGACCTCGATGGTATCGATGCCGAGATCGTTGGCGACGCCGTTCAGTCGCGCCACGTCGTCCGGGTCCGTCAGGCCGCAATTGCTGCCGACCAGACCCAGCGTTTCGTATTCGAGCGGTGACACGATTTCCTTGCCGCTGGCGTCGACATAGACGTTGCTGCACTCGATCAGGCAGCCCGGCATGCAGGCGTGCGTCGGATTCCCGCCGCGACTCATGTTGCGCTCGCGAATATAGTCGCCGCCGAGCTTGAGCGGTCCCTCTGACGCTTCCACCAGCCGGCCCGCGCTGAAATTGCGAACCGGCAGCCCGCCGACCCGGTTCATGATATCGGCCATCATCGCCGTGCCGACCTTTTTGAAAGTGTCGATTGCCGGCTCCTTGGCAAGCCGCGCGCCGTATTCGCGCACGGCGCCCATGACTTTCTTGCGGTCATGGAAGGTCGGCATCTTGTGTATGTCGACGACGATCGCCTTGACCTTCTTGCTGCCCATCACGGCGCCGACGCCGCCGCGCGCCGCCAGACGGGACGGCCGCCCGTCGGTGTCGGCGAACGCAATGCCGGCCATCAGACCGAGATACTCCCCGACCGGGCCGCACAGCGCGAAACTGATTTTCTTGCCATAGCGCTCGAACAGCAGCGCTGCGGCCTCGTTGTTGCCTTTGCCCATATAGGGCTCGGCGCTGTCATAGGTGATGGCGCCGTCCCTGGTGATGCGGATGACGGTCCACTCGTTCGATGCGCCATACAGGGTGAGCCCCGCAGTCTCGAGCTGGCCGAGCGCGAAGCCGAAGGTGCCGCCCGCGTTGGCTTCCTTGATGCCGCCCGTCAGCGGGCTCTTGCAACCGACGCTGAGCCGGTTGGCGTTGGAAAAGTTCGTGCCCGCGAACGGGCCGGCGGAGAAAATCAGCGGATTGTCCGCGGACAGCGGGTCGGCCGTCGCCGCCCCGAGCTTGAGCAGGGTCTTGGCGATGTAATACCGGCCGACGCGGATTACATCCTCGCCGTTGAGTTCCTCGGTCTTGACCGAGCGGTCGCGGAGATTGATGTGCAGGTATTTGCGCATGTCGATGTCACCCTTTGAAGACGGGGGTTTCCGTCCGCGCGTGTGCCACGCGGCTGTAACCCAGGTGACAATTCTACACTTTTCGCCTGCACCTCACTGTGCAACGCTCGACCTCCTTTGAGGTCCTTCCGACTGCGCGTACGCCGCCAGCGCTACCGGTTACTGTTGATTACCGCGGCGGTCGTCGTAACGGTAGGCGTAGTCACCGGCGGCATTGGCGTCCGCCGAGCGGGCCGCTGGCGCGCCGCGATAGGGATCACGGCCCGCATCCGCCGCGCGCTCGTCGAGGATGACGCCGACGCCGACTTTGATCGTGTTGCCCGGGTTGTAGGGCAGAATGACGCTTGCGTCGCGGCCGTTATAACGGTAGACGACGTTGTAGCCGTTGACGATTTCACGCGTCGATTCGACGGTCCGGCAGCGCTGTCCGGGTTGCGCGCCTGTGCGGTTAGCCACCGCCGAGCCAGCGACGGCGCCGCCCGCGGCACCGACGATCGTGGCGGCCGTCTGGCCCCTTCCGTGGCCGACCTGGTGGCCGAGCAAGCCGCCAATGACGCTGCCGATGATCGGGGCCACTACGTTGGTATTCTTCTGCGGCGCGGGCGCCTGGTCGCATTCCTGACGCGGTTCCGACACACGTTCGATGTTCGGAGTCGACGAAATCACCTGCGCGGTATCGACAAAATCACTGGCTGCGTATGCGCTGCCGCCGATCAGTGCCACTGACAATGCAATGATTGATTTGCGTTTCATTATCGGCTCCTTGGGTGAATATGGAGCTTATTAAACTCCTTCCAAAGGACAATGATTACTGGTCTTACAAACAGTTACATTTCCGCCTCCGGAATGCTTTCCCGGCGCACACCGAGCATGCTGGCGACCCATTCCTGCGTCGGATTCATAATCATCATGTTTGTTTCTTTCCGGCTGCGCGGGCCGCTTGTGTTGCCGCGAATCTCAGCGTCACGTCCAGCGTATCCATGAACGCGTTGACCTTGATCGGTTTGGTGAGATAACGGAAGAATCCTGCCTTCAGACCCTTCTCGATATCGTGGGGCATGGCATTGGCACTGAGCGCGATCACCGGGATGTGCGCCGTTGCCGGGTCTTCAGCCAGGATTCGCAGTGCCGTGATACCGCTGATGCCAGGCAGATTGATGTCCATCAGGATGACATCCGGCAGGGAGGCGCGCGCAATCTCGACGCCGTGGTTACCGTCCCGCGCAGTCAGCAAGCGGATATCGGGCCGGCGCTCGACGAGATCCTCGACCAGCATCAGATTGGCCGGGTTGTCCTCGACATAGAGCAGGGTGCGCAACGGCGCACCGGCTTGACCTTGCGCCCGGGTGACAGCCGGGGGTTCGGCTGCGCCGGCGTCAGGTTGTGGTTCAGCCGTCAGGTTCAGTTCGATCCAGAACACACTGCCTTTCCCGACCGTGCTTTCCACGCCGATTTCGCCCTTCATCAATTCGACCAGCCGCTTGGTCACCATCAGGCCGATGCCGGTGCCTTCCTCGGCGTGCGCCTCTTGTCCGAGACGATTGAACGGCTGGAACAACTGCGCAAGCTGCTCCGGAGTCAATCCTTCGCCGGTGTCCTTGACACAAATGCGGATGCGTCCCGCGGTGCTCGCGATGCAGGCCACGACGACCGTTCCGCCCACCTTGTTGTATTTGACCGCGTTGGAAAGCAGGTTGATGAGGATCTGCTTCACTCGTATCCGGTCGGCTTTGACAAAGTACGAGGATTCGAATTGCGGAAACGCCACGCTGATGCCGCGCTTTTGCGCCTGCGGTTCGATCATGGCCTGGCATTCGAGCATGACTTCGGTGAGCGATATCGGTTCCAGCGACAGCGACAGCTTCCCGGACTCGATCAGCGAGAGATCGAGGATTTCGTTGATCAGGTCCAGCAGGTACCACCCCGCCTTGAGTATCTGATCGATGCTGCGCTTCTGGGCGGGCGTTGGCAGCGGCGAACCGGATTCCATGAGTTGGGCGAAACCGAGGATCGCACTGAGCGGCGTGCGCAGCTCATGGCTCATGCTGGACAGGAAATCCGATTTCGCGAGGTTGGCTTTTTCCGCCACGAGCTTGGCGCTCTCGAGCTCGGCGTTCTTATCCTGCAGTGCCTGATCGAGCAGTACCCGCTCTGCCTCCACTCGCTTGCGCGCAGTATTGTCGGTGCCGATCAACAGGTAGCCGATGATTCCGCCCTGCGCGTCGCGCAGGGCCGTGACCGACACCACCGCCGGGACCCGGCTGCCGTCCTTGCGGATGTAGGTCAGCTCGTAGATGTCTTCGATGCCGCGCGAGGCCTTGAACACCAATGCCTCGAAGCCCGGCGTAATCGGCGTGGCGAGTTCGGCGCTCAACGCCTTGGCACGCGCGATCACTTCCCGCGGATCGGAAATGTCGGCCGGCGTGATCTTGTTCATCACTTCGGCGGCCGTGTAGCCCAGCATGCGCTCGGCGCCGACGTTGAAGATCTGGATGACGCCCTTCGCGTCAGTGGCGATGCTCGAGAAATTGGCGCTGTTGAAAATCGCGCTCTGCAGGGCCCCCGCCTTGAGCAACGCCTCTTCCGCCTGCTTGCGCGCGGTGACATCGCTAAGTACGGCGCGCAGTTGGGGCGCGCCATCGGCGTCTTGCACGGCGGTGGCCACCAAATGCACCCAGAATTGCGTGCCGTCATTCTTCACCATCCGCAACTCGAACGACTGCGGTTCACCGCTCTCAACCAGCTGTTTGCTGCGCAGGTAGTAGCTGTTTTGGTCTTCCTTGTGGATGAACCGGGACAAAGGCCGCTTGACCAGTGCGCTCCGGGCCACGCCCAGCAGGCTGGCGGCGGTGAGGTTGGCTTGCATGATCAGCCCTTGCTCGCTGATGGTGCAATAGCCTACCGGCGCCAGGTCGTAGAGGTCGAAGTAACGCGCCCGCACGGCGTCCAGTGCCACCTGCGACTCGCGCAGTTCCTCGTTCTGCATCTCCAGCTCGATCTGGTGCACGCGCAGTTCGTGCAGCATCTGCCGCGTTGCTGCGGGCGACAGGGCTTCAATACTATCCGGCGACCGCGCCGTTTTTTTCAGCAAGCGCGCTTCGGCCTGCTGGCGCCGCGCCTGCGATGAGCTTGCCGAAGCGGCGTCGTCCCCCGGAGGGGAGGCTTCGTGCTCTTCGGTGCGTTTATCCTTTTCGGTCATTGGCACCTCCACCGATCGTCCGTTCCGTCGTCGCAATCGCATACATCTCACCGGCGTCATTGAGCAAAGCGGTGGAAATTATCGAGACCGCCAGGACAGCACCTTGTTTGGTGATCCGTTGGGTTTGATACGGCTCCAGAATTTCAGCGCGGCCAAGCCGGGCCAGCTTGGCCAACGCTTCCTCCCGCAGCTCCTGCGGGATCCGGTCGCGCACGTTCATCAGCAACGCCTCGGCTTCGCTCCAGCCATACATCCTTACCGCGCCCGGGTTCCATGCCAGGATGCGGCCGTCCAGATTCTGCACGGTAATGGCATCGTGTGCATCGCGCACGACCACGGCCAGACGCAGCAGCTCATTGGCTTTGCGCAACGCCTCCCGTGTCTGCACAGTCTCCGTGATGTCGACAAAACAGATCACCGCGCCCTCAATCACGTTGTCGAGCGTGCGGTAAGGCAGGATGCGCATCGTGTGCCACTTACCCTCTGTGGTCTGCACGTTCAGCTCTTTTGGCGTCAGCGTGTTCAGCACGGCCTGCACGTCCGCCACCAGGCGGTCGTAGCCGACGAGGTTGGAGGCGATGTGGCTCACGGGCCTTCCCACGTCGCTCAGGATCAGGTTGATGACCGCGCTGGCGGCGGGGGTGAAGCGCATGATGCGCAGTTGATGGTCCACAAACACGGTACCGATGCCGGTGCCGGCCAGCAGGTTGTTCATGTCGTTATTGGCCCGCGACAGATCCACCACCTTGGTTTGCAACTCGGTATTGACAGTGCCCAGTTCCTCGTTGACCGATTGCAACTCTTCCTTGGAGGTCTCCAGCTCTTCATTGGTGGATTGCAATTCCTCGTTCACCGACTGCATTTCCTCATTGGAGGATTTGAGCTCTTCGTTGGAACTCTCAAGTTCCTCGTGGGTGCTCTGGAGATATTCGTCCTTGGCCCGCAATTCTTGCTTGAGTGCCGCGATGCGCGACTCGGCGTCCGATTCAGCGCCGGAGGCCTCGGCACTGGCTGGCACGGCGGCCTGCTGCACCTGTTCAGGGGCGGGGGGTGGCGCATTCTCCAGGATGGCCAGGTACAAATGCGACGCGGGCGTTGCGGCAGGGCCTGCCACCACCGGGCAGACGGTCAGGTTGACCAGGGTGATGTGGCCGTTGGTTTGAACGCGCAGGCCCGGGCAGCGCACGATCTCCTTGGCGCCGGCCGCTTTGTGCAGGGCCATCGTCAGATCGTGACGCAGACCTTCGCGGGCCATCGTCAGGATGTTGCTGATGCCAGCCTCTCCCGGGGCCGGCTCCAGGTACATCCCGGTGCGGCCGTGCAGGTAGAGAATGTCGCCCTCGCCGTTGACGAGCACGCTGGTCGGGGCAAGCTGCTGCAAGAGTGCTTGTTCGGTCAGCTCGCGCATGGGCAGTTTTACGGGGAATGCCGTCTTTTTGACGCCCCGCGGGAGCACCGCATCCAGCGCCGTCATGGGCGGGAGAAAGCGACCCGGAGCCGCGCGGTCCATGCCGTGAATATTCTCTTTGCGCTGATACAGCTTTGATTTTCGGTCCAGCACGGCAAACAACTCGACAAACTCGCCCACGCCTTCGGAAGTGCCAAGGAATAACATGCCGCCAGGTTTCAGCGCGTAGTGGAACAGGGGAATGAGCTTCTTCTGCAGTTCCGCGCCCATATAGATCAGGAGGTTGCGGCAGCTGATCAGGTCGAGTTTGGAGAAGGGCGGGTCTTTGATCACGTCCTGCTCGGAAAAGACCAGCATGTCGCGGATGCCTTTGTGGATGCGGTAGGCGCTGCCGTCGGACTCGGCCGTAAAAAAGCGCGCCAGCCGTTCCGGCGAGAGATCGGCGGCGATGCTGGCCGGATAAAGGCCGGCGCGAGCCGTGGCTATTGCCCGGTTGTCAATGTCGGTGGCGAAGAGCTGCACCGTGTAGCTTTGCTTGAGCGCCTGCATGCGCTCCTGCAGGAGGATCGCGATGGAATAGGCCTCCTCGCCGGAGGAGCATCCGGTCGACCAGATGCGGACCACGGAGCCTGCGGGCTTGTCGTCAAAGAGCTTGGGGATGATCTGTTCCTCAAGCACCTGGAAGGCCTCCGGATCGCGGAAGAAACTGGTCACGCCGATCAACAGGTCACGAAACAGTGCCTCCACCTCGGGCAGCGTCTGCTGCAGAAACCTGACGTAGCTGTCGATCGCGTCGATCTGGTGAACGGCCATGCGCCGTTCTATGCGGCGGTTGATCGTGCTTGGCTTGTATTGGGAAAAGTCGTGGCCGGTCTGGGCGCGCAGCAGCACGAAGATCTTCTTCAGCGCGCTCTCGGTCTTGGGCGTATCGACGGTGGCGGGCGGGCGGGGATGGCCGAAGGCGTGAGTGGCGTAGGCGATGAGCTGGGCGGGCATCTCGGCCGGTGGCAGCTCGTAATCCACCAGGCCGGTGGCGATGGCGCTGCGCGGCATGCCGTCGAACTCGGTGGACCCGGGGTTCTGCGCCATGACCATGCCGCCCTCGCCCTTGATCGCCCGCACGCCCAGGGTGCCGTCGCTGCCGGTGCCGGAGAGCACAATGCCGATGGCCCGCTCGCCCTGGTCCTGGGCGAGCGAGCGAAAGAAGAAGTCGATCGGCAGGCGCTGGCCGCGCGGCGCCGAGGGTTCCAGCAATTGCAGCGTGCCGTTCAGAAACGCCATGTCGCGGTTGGGCGGGATGATGTAAGCGCAGTTGGGCTGCACCGCAATGCCGTCCACAACTTCGAAGACCTGCATGCGGGTATAGCGCCGAATGAGTTCGGTGAGGATGCTCTTGTGGTCCGGGGCCAGGTGCTGCACCAGCACAAAGGCCATGCCCGGATTCTTGTCGATGGGCATGCCGGAGAAAAAAGCCTCAAAGGCCGCCAGCCCACCGGCCGAGGCGCCGATGCCGACGATGGGGAAGGAAGTGCCCGGGGGGTTTTCTGCCGAATCGACAGGGCTGAGCGGGGCCACGATAGGTTGAGGCGTGGCTTTCTTCGTGGCTTTTCTGGCTGTCATGTTTCCTCACCGGTGCCGGGTTGGCGCATTCTATTAAGAATAATACGCCATCCGGGGTCTCGGGCTTGTTGCTTCGGCCTCAACGACAGGTAATGCGCTCTCAGGAACTGCACGACAGCGCCGAACATCCGGGCTTGTGGCGCGCCCATTCGGGGCGCCGGTCCGCGAGTTCATCGTGTTCGGGTTGTTCGTCGTACGGTCGCTGCAACACCGCCATGAGGCGCTCTGCGATCGACGCATCGCCTCGTTCCAGCGCGTCGATTGCCTGTTGTGCCAGATAGTTGCGCAAGACATATTTCGGATTGACGCGGTTCATGCGCGCGCCGCGTTCGGATGTGGGAACGGCATCGTGCCGTACCCGCGCAAGGTAGCGGCGCAGCCAACCGGCCAGCCGGCCGCGATGCGCCGGCGCGAACGCGTCCCCGGTATAGAACGCGCGGCGCAACGGCTCGATGAGCGCACCGTCGTTTGCCGTATCGGCGGCGCCATCCGCGGGCACCGTGGGCAGCAGGCGGAAAAACAAAGTGAAGTCGGTCTCGACTTCCTGCAGCAGTTCGAACAGCTTGCTCGTCAATGCGTCGTCGCCCGGCTGATCGAGCGCGTTGACTCCGAGTTTTTGGGCCAGCGCGTGTTGCCAGGTGCGCTCGAATGTCTCCGCAAAAACCGCGAGCCCGTGTTCCAGCGGCGCCTTGTCCTCAAGCAGCGGATAGAGCGCGTTGGCAAGCTGAACCAGATTCCAGTGCGCGATCTGTGGCTGGTTGCCGTAGCAGTAGCGCCGCCCCTGCGCATCGGTGGTGTTGGGAGTCCACTGCGGGTCGTAGCCCTCGAGCCACCCGTAAGGGCCGTAGTCGATGGTCAGCCCCAGTATCGACATGTTGTCGGTGTTCATCACGCCGTGCACGAAACCCACGCGCATCCAGTCGGTCATCAGCGTGGCGGTGCGGCGGCAGATCTCTTCGAACCAGCGCGCATAGGTCGCGGGAGAGGGCGCGCCCGGTTCGGGAAAATGTTTTTCGATCACATAATCGGCAAGGCGTTTGAGCGCATCCAGCTCGCCATGCGCCGCGAGTATCTGGAAGTTGCCGAACCGCACGAACGATGGCGCGACGCGGCACACGACAGCGCCCGGCTCCGCTTGCGGGTTGCCGTCGTAGAACATGTCGCGCACCACTGCGTCGCCGGTTGCCACCAGGCTCAGCGCCCGCGTGGTCGGCACGCCGAGGTGATGCATGGCCTCGCTGCACAGAAACTCGCGCACCGAGGAGCGCAGCACCGCGCGGCCGTCGGCAGTGCGCGAATACGGCGTTGTGCCCGCGCCCTTGAGCTGCAGTTCGTGGTGCGCCCCGTCGACGCCCACCACTTCAGCGAGCGTAATGGCACGACCGTCACCGAGTTGTCCTGCCCAGTGACCGAACTGGTGTCCCCCGTAACGCGCGGCATAGGGTTGCATGCCGGGAAGCACCCGGTTGCCGCCGAGCACTTCGGCCACCGCTCCGGCAGGTGAGTCCGGGCGTGCGATACCGAGCAGCGCGCCCACTGCATCGGCCCATCCCAGCAGTTGCGGCGCTGGCACCGGTGTCGGATCGACCCGCGTATAGCAGGCATTGCGCACGGCGCGCGGCACGTTGTCGAGCAGCGGATCGGCGGGCAGTTCGCGCACGAAGCTGTTGTCGAAACTCAGTTCGCAAAGATCAAGCGGCACAACGCCGCGCACGGCGCTGCGCGCGAGGTTGGGTTGCATCGCCCTGCGGATCACTGCGGCGTTATGCCCGCCAGTTTCGCCGCTTTCTGGTAGCGCTCGATCTCGCGGGGCAGGAGGTCTCTCAATTGCGCTGGAGTTTGGGGCCACGGCTCGGCGCTTTCATTGTCGAGGAATTTCTTCATCTCGGCGCCGGCGAGGATCTTGTTGACCGCGGCATTGATCATGTTCAGCCGGTCAGCCGCCATGCCCGCGGGAGCGAACAGGCCCCACCACAACTGGTAGGTGAATCCCGGAACGCCGGATTGCGCGATCGACGGCTGGCCAGGCAGCAACGGCGAGGGCTCCGGGCTGCTGACGCCAAGGGCGCGCACCCTGCCGGCCCTCAGCTGCGGATTAATCGCGGCCGCGCTCGCGATCACGATCTCGACCTCGCCGGAGGCCAGCGCAGTCATCGCCATCGAAATGCCTTTGTACGGGATATGGGTGAGATTGATGCCCGCCGCGGAGGCGAACAACGCGCCGGCGAAATGATTGTTGCCGCCCGCACCGGATGACGAATAGTTGAGTTTTCCGGGGTTCTTTTTCGCCAGCGCCACGAGTTCCTTTATGGATTTCGCCGGCACCGACGGGTGTATCACGAGCATCATCGGGGCTTTGGCGAACGTCGCAACCGGCACGATGGACCGCGCGGGATCGAATGGCAGCTTAAGCCGCACCGAGGCGGTAGCGGGATACGAAGACGTGTGTCCGAGCAGCGTGTGCCCGTCGGGCTCGGCCCGGGTGGCGATCTCGGTGCCGATCATGCCGCTCGCGCCGGGGCGGTTGTCGACGACTACGTTCTTGCCCCATGCCTCCGTGAGCTTTTGCGCGATCGCGCGGCTGATGATGTCGATCGAACCGCCGGCAGTGTAGGGAACGATGATCTGGACGTTCCGGGATGGATAGGCGGACTGCGCCACGGCGTGCGGAGCCGCGCATCCCCACGCTGCGCAGCACAGCACAGGTATTACCGGGCTCAGTCTGGTTCGCGTCGACTTCATTGTTTCTCCTTTTCGTGGCATAAGGTGCAAGCGTACACCAAGACACGCGTGGCTGGTAATCGATCCGGGTCGTTTCCAGCCTGATCAGCGGCGAGACATGAATAATGAAGGAATCGGGCAATCGGGCTATGGTCTGCGCGATATTTTGTTTAATATCGCTTTAACAGGCCACTTTTCAGCCGAAGGAGCAGCGACAATGGAAGTGAAATCGACATTGATGGTGATCAATCAGGCGGATTATCCCGGGCGCCGCGGTGTAACGGACGGCCAGACCTATCAGCGGCTGGTCGGATGGCCTGAAGTCAATGAGACTGACCGTGTCCGGCTGGGGCGCGCGACGTACAAGCCCGGGACCTACGAGCAACTCCACTGGCACCCGATCGAAGCTTGCTATTACGTGATTTCCGGCCACGCCACCGTGCGCAACTTCGAAGGCAAGGAATTCGAAGTCGGTCCCGGCTCGATGATCTACGCGCCGCCGGGAATCGCCGGCGCTCACGAATGGGAGGTCAAGGAGTCGCTCGAGTTGCTCGACATACGCGCGACAAACGTGACCAACAGGAAAATCCAGTATACGGTGGACAAGAAAACCAAGCGGTCCTACATCGATCTGGAAGATCTTGCCTATCGTGAAGCGATCAGCTTCAAGTCGCATTATTGAATTAAAAACTGCCATGTCCCGTTGCCTGCATTTCCTCGCCGGCGTGCCGCTGGCCGTCGCGTGCGCTGCGGCATTCGCGCAAACTTACCCGTCGAAGCCGATCCGCATGGTGGTGCCGTTTCCACCGGGCGGCAGCGTCGACACCGTCGCGCGGCTGATCGCGCCGAGGATGACGGAGTCGCTCGGCCAAAGCGTCGTCATCGACACCCGCCCGGGCGCGTCGGGCAACATCGGCATGGAACTCGTTGCGCGCGCACCGGCCGATGGCTACACGCTGCTCGTCAACACTTTGCCCATCGTTGCCAATCCCAGCCTGTTTCCCGGTCTGTCATTTCGGCCCGAGAAGGACTTCGCGCCCATTTCGCTCCTCGTCGCCGGCCCCAGCGTTTTTCTGGTCCATCCGTCGCTGCCGGCACGCAATGTGAAAGAACTGATCGCTCTCGCGAAAGCAAAACCGGGCATGATCAAATACACGTCGGCGGGCGCGGGCACGATACCGCATCTGGCCACGGAGCTGTTCAGGTACTACACGCAAGCCAACCTGACGCATGTCCCTTACAAGGGCGGGGGACCCGGACTGATCGCGGTGATTTCGGGCGAATGCGAGCTGACCGTACAAGCAGTGGTTTCCGCCGGTGGCCAGATCACCGCCGGCAGGCTGCGCGCGATTGCGGTCACCAGCCGCAAGCGCGTATCGCAGCTTCCCGACATACCGACGGTGGCCGAGTCGGGCGTGCCGCAGTACGAGTTCAGCAGCTGGGTTGGCGTGCTGGCTCCGGCGTCTACGCCGCAGCACGTCATCAGTCTGCTGCACCAGCACGTGGTGAAAGCCGCACGCACCGCGGAAGTTGGCGAGAGAGTCGCGCGCGAGGGGGGCGAGGTCATAGCGAGCACGCCGGATTCTTTTCGCGCGACGCTCGCGGCCGAGACCGCATTGTGGGCCAAGGTGATCCGCGAAACGGGCATCAAGGCCGACTGAAAGGACGCAGGCGCAATGGCTGAACGCAGGCAACTCGGGATCGCGGTCGTCGGTTCGGGCCGCATCGGCTCGCTGCGCGCGCGGCAGGCCCTGGCGCATCCGTCGGTCAATTTCGTCGCGGTCTCCGATCTCGATGGCGGCAATGCGGAGAAGCTGGCGGAGAAAGTCGGCGCGAATTTCCATGCCGCCGACAACCTCGAAATCATTGCGCGGCCCGAAGTCGACGCGGTCATCGTCTCGACCAGCGAAGGTGAGCACCTCGAGCCCGTGCTCGCCGCAATCGCGCTTGGCAAGCCGGTGCTGGTGGAAAAGCCGATTGCACTTACGCTGCCGGACGCCGACCGCATCATTGCCGCGGCCGGGCAAAAGGGCGTGGAGGTGCGCGTGGGCTATAGCCGCCGCTACAAGGATTTGCGCTACCTGCTTGCCAAGGAGCAGATCCTGCAGGGGCGGCTGGGCAAAGTGATCGGTGCAGCGGCGCGCGTCTACAACAACCGCTCCAACGGTCTGGCCATCCTGCGGCGTAATCCCGCAGCCACGCCGGTGGTGGACGCGCTCACCTACTACGTCGATCTCATGAACTGGATGCTCGAAGGCACCCACCCGGTCGAGGTCTACGCGCGCGGCCAGCAAGGCGTGCTAAAGGCGGCCGGCTACGAGGTCGACGACGTGAACTGGGCCATCGTCACTTACGCCGACGGCACCGTGGTCAATCTGGGCGTGAGCTACGCGCTGCCCGAGAAATATCCGGCGCTCGGCCATGCGGCGCGTTTTGAAATCCTCGGCACCGAAGGCGTGATCCTGCTCGACGGCGATCACACCGACCAGATCATGTACACCAACAAGGGCGTGCCGCACGTCTACCTGCCGGATCACAACGTGAACATGGTGTTCCTGAACAGCGGCACGCCTGGTGACTGGGCGCTCGGCGAGCTGTGGGGTGCGATCGCGAACGAAACGCGCGCGTGGCTCGATCACCTCGTGACCGGCAAGCCGTGCGCGCTGACCACGCCGCGCGAGGCGCGCACCACGCTTGAAACCACGCTCGCGATCCAGCTCGCCGCGGAAACCGGCAAAATCGTCAAGCTGCCGCTGTCGGGCTGATGAGGCGCGCCATTCGACAAGATCAATATGACAAAACCCGAGATCATATTAATGCTGCCGATCTACGCGCCGGTGGTCGCCGAGCTCGAGCGCGAGCTCACGGTGCATAAGCTGTGGGCCGCGAGCGATCCGGACGCTTTCATGCGGGAGATTTCCGGACGGGTGCGCGGCGCAGTGACGTCCGGGTCGGTCGGCTTCAGCCGCAGCCGTTTCGAGGCATTGCCAAAACTGGAAATCGTGGGCTGCTTTGGCACGCCCAATGGCACGGTGGATCTGGCCGTGGCGAAGGCGCGCGGGGTGGTCGTCACCAATACGCCAGACTCCATCACGGACACCGTGGCGGATCTGGCCATGGGGCTCGTCGTTACGGTGATGCGGCGGATTTGCGAGAGCGATCGTTTTGTGCGGGCCGGGAAGTGGCACACGGCGGCGCCTTTCGCGGGACGCGAAGTGAACGGCAAGACTTGCGGCATTGTCGGGTTCGGCAGAATCGGACGGGCGATTGCAAAGCGCGCGGCAGCCTTCGGCATGACGGTTTGTTACCACGGGCCGCACCAGAAGCCGGACGCCGCGTGGCCTTACTATCCCGATCTGGAAAGCATGGCGCGTGTAGCCGACTGCCTGGTGGCCTGCTGTCCGCTGACACCCGCGAGCCGCAACTTGATCGATGCGCGCATCCTGGATGCGCTGGGCCCGCAAGGATTCCTCGTCAATGTTGCGCGCGGACCGGTCGTCGACGAGGCGGCGCTGTTAGCGGCGCTCGCGAACAAACGGATCGCCGGTGCGGGGCTGGACGTGTTCTGGGACGAGCCGCGAGTGCCTGCGGAGTTGCTGGCGATGGAGCACGTCGTGCTCGTCCCGCACATCGGCTCGAGCACCCGGGAGATACGTGAAGAACGCGGCAGAAAGCTGCTGGCGAACCTGCGCGCGCATTTTGCCGGCAAGCCGGTGCCTAATCGTTTCGCGTAAGGACGGAGGCGAGGAACGAAGTCAGACGACGAGGATCGCGCGGTAGTCGTTGACGTTGGTGCGCGTCGGTCCTGTGACGACGAGATCGCCAAGTGCCGAGAAGTAGCCGTAGCCGTCGTTATTGGCGAGCAGCTTGCCGGCGCTGAGGCCGAGTTGGGCAGCGCGCGTGAATGAATCCGGCGCTGCAATCGCGCCTGCGTTGTTCTCGGTGCCGTCGATGCCGTCGGTGTCACACGCGAGCGCGTGTATTCCGTCCGCGCCCTGCAGATCGTTCACCAGCGACAACAGAAACTCCGCGCAGCGTCCGCCGCGGCCGTTGCCGCGCACGGTGACCGTGCATTCGCCGCCCGAGATCAGCGCCACCGGCGGTTGCCACGGCTCGCCGCGTGCTTTGACTTCACGCGCGAGCGCGGCATAGACCTTCGCGACTTCGCGCGCCTCGCCGGTTACGCTGTCGCCGAGAATCGCGGCGCGCACGCCGTTGGCTTCGAAAAACTTCGCTGCCGCCGCGAGCGACTGATGCGCGGTCGCGATCACACGGTTTTCAGTTCTGACGAAACCCTTGTCGCCGGCCTTGGGCGTCTCGGCAAGTTCGCCGCGGATGCCGCGCGCGAGCGTTTCCTGTACGGCTTGCGGAATCTTGCATTCGTAACGCGTGAGAATGTCAAGTGCATCCTGATAGGTCGTCGGATCGGGCGCGCACGGCCCGGAAGCAACGTGCGTCGGATCGTCTCCGGTCACATCCGAGATCACGAGCGCGAGGATTTTCGCTTTGCACGCCGCCGCCAGCCGTCCGCCCTGGACAGTCGACAGATGCTTTCTGACCGTGTTGATTTCCTGAATCGTTGCCCCGCAGCGCAGCAGTTCCTGGGTGACTGCTTTGAGATCGGCCATCGTAATGGTCTCGACCGGCAGGCTCAACAGGCTCGAGCCGCCGCCGGAGACCAGCACGAGCAGCAGATCGTCCCGTGACAACCGCTTGACGCTGTCGAGTATCCTTTTCGCTGCTGCGGCTCCCGCTTCGTCCGGCACCGGGTGGCCGGCCTCGACGACCGTGATGCGGTTGGTGAGCAGTCCGTGCGCGTAGCGGGTGATCACGGTGCCGTCGAGCGGCGCGTCAGCCGGCCAGTGCTGCTCGACCGCGAGCGCCATCGACGCGGCGGCCTTGCCCGCGCCGACCACCAGCGTGCGGCCCTTGGGCGGCTTGGGCAGGTGCTGCGGCACGATCGCGAGCGGATCGGCCGCGGCGACGGCGGCGTTGAAGCTTCCCAGCAGTAATTCGCGCGGTGACATTGTTTTTTAAGTCAGTACGTTCTTCAAGTACTTCCCGGTGTAGCTGGCCTTGTTCCGGGCGACATCTGCGGGCGAGCCTTCGGCGATCACGCGGCCGCCGCCGTCGCCGCCTTCGGGACCGAGGTCGATGATCCAGTCCGCGGTCTTGATCACGTCGAGGTTATGCTCGATCACCACCACCGTGTTGCCATGGTCGCGCAGCCGGTGCAGCACGCGCAGCAGCAGGTCGATGTCGTGGAAGTGCAGGCCGGTCGTCGGCTCGTCGAGTATGTAGAGCGTGCGGCCGGTATCGCGTTTCGAGAGTTCGAGCGCAAGCTTGACGCGCTGCGCTTCACCGCCGGAGAGCGTGGTCGCGCTCTGGCCGAGCGTGATGTAACCCAGGCCCACGTCGAGCAGCGTATGCAGCTTGCGCGCGACGACCGGCACCGCGCCGAAGAACGCGGCCGCCTGCTCGACCGTCATTCTGAGCACTTCGTTGATGTTCCTGCTTTTGTATTGGACTTCGAGCGTCTCGCGGTTGTAGCGTTTGCCGTGGCACACGTCGCACGGCACGTAAATATCGGGCAGGAAGTGCATCTCGACCTTGAGCACGCCGTCGCCCTGGCACGCTTCGCAGCGGCCGCCTTTGACGTTGAACGAAAAGCGCCCGGGACCGTAACCGCGCTCGCGCGCCATCGGCACGCCGGCGAACAGCTCGCGGATCGGCGTGAACAGTCCCGTATACGTTGCAGGATTGGAACGCGGTGTGCGCCCGATCGGGCTTTGATCGACGTTGACGACCTTGTCGAAATGCTCAAGTCCATCGATGGTGGCGTGCGGCGCCGGCTCGGCCGTGCTGTCGTACAGGTGCCGCGCCGCAGCCTGATAGAGCGTGTCGTTGATCAGCGTAGACTTGCCCGAGCCCGATACACCGGTGATGCAGACCAGCAGGCCAACCGGCATTTTCACAGTGATGTCTTTGAGATTGTTGCCGCGCGCACCGGCTATCGTTAGCAGGCGCTTCGCGTCCGGTTTGTGGCTCAAGCCCGGCATTTCGATGCGGCGGCGGCCCGCGAGGTACTGCCCCGTCAGCGATTCGGCATTGTTCCTGATGTCGGCAGGGGTGCCCTGCGCGATGATGCGCCCGCCATGCACGCCGGCGCCGAGCCCGATGT
>Ga0082335_1001045_pt1 | contig 63634 bp, 64 predicted proteins | sample Subgrocontami58m_FD_72375 | JGI IMG/M metagenome (GOLD analysis project Ga0082335, IMG submission 72375) | Subsurface groundwater microbial communities from S. Glens Falls, New York, USA - GMW37 contaminated, 5.8 m (SPADES assembly) (version 2) ... | reverse complement strand
GTGACATGTTGGTGATGAGGTCCCATGAGTAGCGCACAAATATTGTTCCGACCTCATACGTTGTAAACGGTGCGACGCTTTCTCCTAACGCCAGCCTGACCAGCGCATAGGGGAGGTTTTGTCCTGCGCCCGTTGCGAGATAGATCCACGCCGGAAATCGCGGATTGATTTCAAGAAGATAATACTCGTTCGTCTCTTTTGCTTTCACGAACTCCAGCTCCATCCCGCTTCGCCACTTCAGTGCTTCAGTCGCTTTCCGTGCAAGTGCAATCAACGTCTTGTCATCAACCGTAACGCCGGACCATCCCTTTCCCTTGTCCGTGATGTACAGCTTCCGCATTCCAACCGCGCCGATTGTTCCACCTTTGCCATCTCCGAGAGCAGCAACGTTGAACTCAGGGCCCGTGATAAATTCTTGAATGATGATGGGAAGACCCCATTTCATGCGCAGCTTGTCGAACGCAGTCATAACGTCATTAGAATTGTGTGCGACATAAGCTTCGTAGAATATCCCCTTGACGACGACCGGATAAGAAAAGTGGTTGGGTATGCGAGACAACTCATGCACAGTGGAGACAAGGATGTTCTTCGGCACTTTGATGTTATGCGCGGAACAAAAGTCGAACAGCTTGTCCTTTGCCCGAAGCTCAAGCTGCTCGAACGTTGGCAGGAACGTTTTAATCCCCAGGTTTTTCAGCCTGTCACTTAGCTTTACAAATCCATACAGCTCGGAATCGAGCGTCGGGATGATGACGTCGAGATGCTCTCGCGAATGGATGAACGCGAGCCGTTCGAAGAGAGCATCGAGTCCGCTTGATGGGTACGGGATGAGGTAGCACTTCTGAGCGATGTTGTCCATGTAAATGCCGGGTTCAAGAGAGTCGTATGCGAGACCGATGATATTGCCTTTAAACCCAGGTGCGTCGAGTATGCTGCGAATGACAGGCACTCCCGGACCCGGGTTGTCCGTTGCATTCAGTCCCGTAACTCCGATGTTCATACCGTCGCTATCAGTTTGAAGGAATTAAGTTGATTAATAAAATCGTCGAAGTCTCGCTCGAATGTTGTTCGATCGACGTCGTACTGGCTGAGGATTTTCTCCTCGATGGACTGAGCATGGTTGCCTGATTGCAGCAGTTTGAAAATCTCTTTGCCGATCTCGTTGAGCGTGAATGTCTCTCCCGTTGACGAGAGGAAGAGAAAGCCCGAATCGCTCACTGCGAGACTTTCAGGAACTATATATTGACTCATTTCGGATACCTCACTGCTGTGAAGAATTGTTGGTCGGGACTAAGTCCCGACCAACAGGTTACTTGAGACTGTTTGAGAAAATCACCAACTTGCATCATGCCTACATCACTTCGATCCTACCTGACATCTGCGAGCCGCGTGCCGACAGCCGATCTGCTTAAAGGAGTCGCCGTCATCTTCATGATTCAAGTTCATCTTATCGAGCTTTTTGCCAACCCCGACGTCAACCACAGTACCATCGGACGTTTCTCACTCTTCCTCGGCGGTCCGCCTGCCGCGCCCGTGTTCATGGCTGTCATGGGGTACTTCCTTGCCGCTACGAAGAAATCACTCAGCCAACTGATGCGCCGAGGGCTGCTCTTGATCATCGGCGGTCTTTGCCTGAACGTTGGCTTGAATCTCAACCTTCTCATCTCAATCTCCAAAGGACGATTCGCTCTCGATCCTCTGGCGTACATATTCGGCGCCGACATCCTCCCGCTCGCCGGGCTGAGTGTCATTATCGTTGCAATTGTTCGTCCGCTATGTACGCAATCACCTGCTGCCTACTTTCTAATGGCAATCGTTGTTGCGTCTCTTGCACCATTGCTTCCCAACATTGGAACTCCTGAGCGGCCAGTGTTGATGTATCTGAATCCTTTCTTCTGGGGCGATTACAGTTGGTCATACTTTCCGCTGTTCCCATGGCTCGCATATCCTCTCGTTGGCTACGCGTTCAAGTTGGTGCATGACCGATTCGAGTTCGAGAAGAAACTAAGCTTGCGTGTTGCACTTGTGTCGATCATCGTATTCGTCGCCGGCTTCTTGTCGACTGCAGATTACGCCATGCGCATTAGTTCCGACCTTCCATCATACTACCATCACGGTCCTGTCTTCGCTCTCTGGACTGCGTTCTTCCTCGCCGGCTGGACATTGCTTCTTTTTCTTGCCGAACAAATGTCCGGACAGAGCATGGTTCTTCTCTATCTTAAGTGGCTGGGACGCAATGTCACCGCCGCCTACGTCATTCAGTGGCTCCTCATCGGGAACATCGCCACAGAGATTTATCGCACTCAGAGCGAGACTCAACTTCTGCTGTGGTTCATCTTGATTGTTACACTTACAAGTCTGCTTACAGCGCTCTGGACGAATGTGAAGGCGAAGCTGAGGCTCGTCCGTTAGGACGTGGATACAATTCCTCGCCAATATTTGCAGGGATTTTAACCCCTTCAGAAAAACGGTCAACTTATGTGAGGTGACTTTGTGTCCGCTTTGGGTTTTCAAATTCGCATCAAAGGTTTCAGTTTTTGGTTCTTGCGTAACATCAGTTATTTAAAAGACAACCCGCAGACCAAGCGAGCCATACTTCGAGTTGTAGCTGTCGAACGCGTCGTACTCAAATGACGGAACTACAAAGAAGTGCGGAAAGAGTTTCACGGTCCCTTTCAGCAAAAAGTATCCCGTTTGGATCTCACGCTGGTTGTACGCCACAAGCAGTTCCTCATCAAAGTGGAACACGCGTCGACCGATATCCGCGGAAGCTTGTAGAGAGCTCTCTCCACCAAGAGATACCGACAACGATTGACGAAATACGAAAAGTCGAGGAGCCCATTGTGCTTCTCCAACGGTCGCGGTCGAAGTCACCCAGAATCCTTCAACGGGTTGGAAAGAGAACGAGGCGCGGAATGTGCTTGACTGCAACTTGCTTTCCGAAAGCGAGAGAGTCGCAGATGTGCCCGCAACTGCTGTTGGTGAGAACCAGTAGTGCACGCCGCCTCCAACGAAATGGAATGTAGATGGAGCAGAAAACGATGCGATCTCTCCTTCATGCAGGTAGCCGTAGTGAACCGACAGGTTTGTTCTATAGTCGAACAGCCACGAAGCACGCGCTGAAACCAATTGTTGGGAATAATACTTCCCGCCGGCATCGTCGCGCTCAAGCCAGAGAGTCGCAAACCCGACGGTGTAATAATCTTGCCAGGAATTGCTGAGAGTAAAATAGGTGCTTGCCGATCGCGAGCGTGTATCGGTGGAGTACGAGCCTAACGAACCGTATGCCGAAGCCACTATGTGCAATGGGGAGAAAGTCGGTACGCGCACATCGGGGCCAGGGGTTCCAACGGATGATGAACTATCGAGTCCGATAAAGGCGTGCGTCAGCATAAGTCCCACCATGCCAAACAGATGTGTCATTGATTCCTTGATTGATAATATATGTAGAGGCTGCAAACATCATTCCAGAACATTGATTGGTGAATCAGCGAGAAAGAGGCAAGTTGAGCCAATCTTGCCAGCGTCAATTCTCAGATTTGAGAGGTCCATTGTCACTCACGAACTCCGTCTCCAAATGTTGACTTTGATTTTCTCGAGGTCAAGGCTCTGCTGCAACAGCTTCGTAATCTCGACGCCGGTGCGGTTGGCGGTGAACGTCATTCCCAATCCGGGCGAAAAAAAAAGCCGTTATCGTTGATTTGGAGATTGCTGCGAGTCGTGACATCCCTTAGTGTGTGAGCAAATTGCTGTCGATGAACAGTTGCCGAAGTAGTTGTTCGTAAGACACGGTAAGCTGGTGCATCGTTTAATCAATCACAAAACAAATCTGCAAGAATGCTGCGAGTTCAGGAGAGAAACAATTTTTGAAGCAAGTTTAGCCCCGAACATAGAGGTGAAATGAGGGAATGATGCAAGGAGAGAGATCTGTTTAAGTTTACCCACCAAACTTCTCAAGAACCGACTGTATTCTCTCTTCCAAATCCGGAAGAAAGAAATCCTCGCCAAGTTCTTTGCCTCTCAAATTGTTCTGCCGTGCTTCTTCGACTATGGTTTCAAGACTAAGGTGCAGTGATTTGAGAACGTCAGTCCAAAATCTCTTTCGCAATCCTGGACTGTGGCATGGTCCGTCTTTGCCATCTTCGAAGCGTTCAGGGTTCACGATGAGCAATTCTTCAATTTGAAATCCAAGCTCCTTCGCTTTTTGTTCAATCTGTTCACGCAAATCCCAGTTGTCAAACCAATGCTCGCCGAAATCATTATCGAGTGTGAAGTAGCGTCCAATCCAAACTACTTCGTTCCATTCTGTTAGCCCAAGCTGATTGCTGATTTGTTTGAAGTCTTTGGAGACGACAAAAGAATTGAGTTGTTCTATGTAGTCGAATACTCTAATCGCGGTCATTGGTGCTTTTGTTTGTTGTTGATCCTCAGTCAATGGTATGAAACGACTCACACAGGTTCAACGAAGTGTGTTTGCAAATCAACCTTTGCGCCATCGCGTCTCCGCCGGAGGCGGACAGGTTTGCGTGACACTCACCTTGGAATAATTCTGAAATTCTCCCCAACCGCATACACCAGAATCGCCGCAAGCAACAACCCCGCAATCGCCATCGTCGCAAGGTTCAGAAATCTATTCTTCGCCCTTAGCACACCAACCAAGGTTCCGTCCTCTGGAACGAATGTAAACTTCAGCACAGACAAAGCATTCAATCCCAGCGCAGTCAACAACCCACCAACAACAACCACCGGGTGAATGAGCGCCCGCAGTACGCTGACCTTTTCAAACGCAGCATCAAGCGCATCGTTGAGTTGATGAAACCCGAGCAAGCCTTGCGCAAGTCCCGTAACGACAATGAGCGCAGCTGGGAGTGACAGCACAACGCCGATGAGTGCGAGTTGAGTTGGTGATTTTTTTTCCATGATGTTTCTCCTTTTTGTTCTCAGTTTTACCCTCATCCCCTCTACGAGGTCGTAGACCCAGCCGAGGCTGTCCAAAAAGGACTTGGTCATTCATTATTCGGTGTTCGATATTCGAAATTTTCTTTGAATATCGAATATTGAACAAGGAATCTCGAACGCCGAAGTTCTTTTTGGACACCTCGGAGGATTGAACTTCGATTTTGGTTTGGGGTGAGGGCGTTATAGTACCAACGTAAACTTACGGTTGGACATTTCCAGCTTGTGCGGAGAAATGCGTAACCGCCCAACGCACCGCCACGCCCACGTACGTTCCGATCAACGATGGAATGAATGCAACGAGCGAGAAAAAGCCTTCTTGCCAAATCCCTTCTGTTCTTCCTTCAACAAATATCCGAATGAATTGACCGGCGGGAATCCACATCGCAAGCAACAGCGCAAACTGCCACGCACCCTTCGGCTGTGAGAATGCGATGAAGAATCCGAACACGAGCAAAAGCAAAACAGGGAACTGCACTTCATCGGAATGAAGATTGATGTAGCCCGTGAGCAGCCCAAGAAACAGGGCAATCATATGATGCCATGCTTGCGGCCATTTGAAGAGGATGAACATTGCAATGGGTAGAAAGATGACGAGGAGGTGAAAGCCTATTACTGTGAAGGCGAGTTGTGTGTTCATTGTGGTTCTCTTTTTGTTTCTCAATTCTGAACGGAGCGAAGCGAAGTGAAGAATCTTTCGTCAATCGAATGCAGGGAGATGCTTCTCCGAAGTCCTTCGGACACTTCGTTCAGCATTGAGAGAAATTACAACCTCGGCGCCCCCATCATGTACATATCGCCGGTCGGCTGCGGCATACCGCCTTTCGGTTCGAGCGTAACAGCGAATGCCGCAATCTCTTTCGGGTTGGTGACCGCGAGGTTTTCAATCTTGAAGAAGTTGGACATCGTGTCGTTTACCGCAAAGACCCCTACGCTAATCGGCTTCTTGTCTTTGATAACCCAAAGCTGATAATCTTTGTCCGATGGGACAGCGGGCAAATTGGAGACTTGAAGAATTGCTGAACGCTTCTCTGGATCCCAAATGATCTTGCCGTAGCCGACAGGATTCACTTTCAAACCGTCCATGATCGAAATGTGAATTTGCTTTGCCGAGAGAACTTTCAATTGCTCATTTTTTCTCGTGAGTTCATCTCGCAGTGAAACAAGTCGCGTTTGAAGTTCCTGCTTCTCTTGCTCGACAGCAACCAACTGCTTGTTCTGCTTCTCAATCGTTCCCATCAACTTTATTACAAAGAGAGAGAACACCGCAACCATTGCGAGTGATGCAGCAATCCCCCACGGAATCCAGTTGCGCGTTCGTGCTGGAGCGTGTTGAGTGAGTATCTCAGTGCGTTGCCGCACTGCCTCATGTGCGCGAGAAGAGAGATTGATTTTCTGCATGAGTGATTGTTTCACGGCCGGCGAAGGAGTGCTGCGCTCCAGCGCCAACGGAATGAGCGATGCAGTGCTTGTAAGCTCCGAAAGAATCTCAAGCTCTTGTTTTGAAGCCGTTTTCAAATACGCTTCAAACTTCCGAAGCTCATCGCCTTCCAGCGCCCCCAGTGCGTACTCTGAGCTTAGTTGTATGAATTCTTCTCTATCCAATTATTTCTATGTTCCTATGAAAAGCTTTGCCACGAAGACACGAAGAGCACAAAGGTTTCACGAAGAAAAACTAAAACAACTTTGTGAAACTTGGCGTCCTTTGTGTCTTTGTGGTTTAAGCTTTATGCCTTAGCTTGCACGAATGTTATTTACTTCACCCGTCTCTGCAAAAAATCCCGAAGCTTCATCAGCCCCTGTCTCATCCGGGTCTTCACCGTGCCCAACGGTACATTCAGCCGCTTCGAGATTTGTTCTTGTGTATAACCTTCGTAATAACTTAGCTCAATAATCGTGCGCCGCTCCACACTCAACTGCGCCAGACCCTCGCGCATAAGCGACTCATATTCGGAGCTAATCGCCGCGTGCAAGGGGTTCTCCATATACGCCGCGTCCGAAATCGCGAAAAACTTTTCATCGTCATCGAGGCTCACCCCTCTATTGATGATGTCCTTCGAGCGTAACCGGTCGATGGCTTTCCGTCGCGCAATCGTGACAATCCATGTGTACACGCTTCCTTTCTCTTCGGCAAACAGAGACGCTTTGTTCCAAATCTGCATGAAGATTTCCTGGAGCAGGTCTTCGGCTTCATCCGTCGCCTTTACCACTCTCAGCACCATCGTGTAGACCAGCGACGAATACCTGTCGTACAACTCGCTGAATGCCGACTGATCGCGTTCCTCCACTCGCAGGAGAAGACGAAGGTCCTCCTCGTTGCGTGCTGCTTGATTTGCAATCATTGCCAGAAGGAACAGGCTCATGGTCTGCTTAAAATACGAAAGAACGGATGGGTTGGATTATCAGTTTCAATAAACAAAAGAAGGGGCGTGAGCGCAAGCACTTCCTTATCATGTCATTCTGAGCGAAGCGAATTCCGAAGGACCTTCGGGAGAATCTCACACCACAGTTAAGAATGCGTCACCTAAGCAACAGGTGAGTAGTCTACGTTCCAAGATTCCATGTCGACAATATGCCATGCCCCGGCGAATCTCGTCAATGCCCTAATCAGCGGTGCACTGATACAACAGTCACATGGTCTTTACCGTTAATACGCTCGATCATCGAATCAACTATTTGTACGTTGATATCCGGATACAATCGTTCTTTTTGATCGATCAAGAGTCTGATGTCCTGTTCAAAGTTTTTGGAGTCCGTCTCATCAGCTTGATTTGTCTTTCGATACTGTTCACAATAGCGTCTAAGTGCATGTTCTCTCCTGAGCGGTGGCAAACAGGCGATGTTCCATGCAGTACAGGCAGAACGAAGATAGTTTTCTCTTTCGTCTACGGTTTCTGCAATAGCTAAGTATTCCCCGGCAACGTTTACTATCATCTCCGATAGCTTTTGCCTGGAAGTCGATCCTTTTTGTTTTTGCTTCATCGTCGGTTCATCCTTACATAGTATTATACTGTGCGTTGAAGTAGAACGCGTGGCGTGGCGTACACAATCTTCCTGACTGTCACGGTCACCTTCTTATCTCATGAAGATGTGCTCGACTTCCCATAAATCACCGTGCACGGGGAGCCAATCTGCATGTTATGGAATATAAAACCCTGCGGAACTCCCTACCCATGCCATGCTCTCGCTATGTTCAATTTTCATCATGTCAACCAATGAGATGGTTATACTCTGCGTGTGTGCCTATCCAAACCCAAATGAAATCGCTTCCGTCTTTTCGGGCAAGAGCTCTATGATCGGCGCCAACGCGAGCAGACCAGAACTTGCCGACTGGCTTGAATTGAAGAGATGGATGTGAAGGATTGTTTTTGAGAAGTGAAAAGTTTTTCCTTGCGACTTGCTGAACAGCATAAGGAAGTTCTTCAAAGCATCTCCAGAAGCGTTGAGTAGTTCTGTGCATTCAGAGTGGCTTCAGTTTTCCTTTTGCTTTTTCGTCATGCGCTTCTTCAATGAGAAAATCAAGCTTTCCCGTCTCGGAGTCGCGTTCAATCTGTTCGTCCCATGCCTTCCAATCCCGTTCTACAAACCAATCTCGAAGTTGCGCATACTCTTGTTGCGAGAGCGATTCAATCGTTGATTGGATTTCTTCGACTTTCGACATGATTCTTCCTCTTTGATTATCCATCACCCGAACAGAATATAAATTCAATTCACGGAATGTACAACCCTGCCGAACTGCCAACCCACGCCATATTCTTGTTATGGTCAACGCCCATCATCTTGCCGTGACCGATGAAAGATGTTTCAACTAATGACTTTGTCATAATTGGCATGTGAGCCAATCCAGAACCACAGGAAACCATCCGAGACTTGAACCGCTACCGCGCGGTGATCTGATCCAACTCGAGCTGACCAATAGTGCCCAACCTTTTTGAATTGAAGCGACAGATGTCGGGGATTTGATTTGAGAAGTGCAAAAGATTTGTCTGCGAGTTTCTGAGTTGACGCTGGAAGTTTATAATAGGAACGCCAGAAATCTCTGTCAGCATAATGGTTCACAATGGCGTTGACTCACCATTGGCGTGACGACGCAACGCTTCGTCGGCAAGTTTATCTAACTTCCCTGCTCTCACATCGGCTTCAAACTGCTTGTCCCATTTTTCTGCATCTTGTTCTGCAAGCCAATTTCGTAGCTGAGCGAATTCCTCATCGGACAAGGTTTGAATCGTTGATTGAATCTCTTCAACCTTTGACATCTCTGGTTCCTTTCTGAACTCCGTTTGAAATATAGCTCAAGCTCGAGTGAGTTTCAACATTGGGTGAAGTTCCAACGCTCTGTCATGTCGGAATATACAATCCCGCCGAACTCCCCACCCACGCCATATTCTTGTTATGGTCAACGCCCATCATCTTTCCTCGTCCCATGCGGACGAGATTCGAAACGGGCATCAACTCGTCATTCCAGATAAACATAATGCGCACCTCCGCCTTCGTCCCGCCGTGTGGAGTTTGGATGAACGAGCCGTACTCAACTTTTTCTTGCAGAACATAATCGTGCCGATGTTCATCGGGCACTGCCTCAAGCTCTGCCCGCGTTGGACCGATGATGACGCCACTCCCAGCAAACGAGAAGAGCGGCTTCAATACCCAATTTTGCAAATCGTCGGGAATCGTTGTGAGTCTGTCGAGAAAAGTTGTTTTTGGAACAGTTGGATGATTGAGATACGGAAGCGAAAACTTGCTGATGCGGAAAAACCAATTCGGATGTCCAGCCCATTCCACTTCAAGCTCGTCGCGGAAACTGAATCCGCCAAAGGCGGACGCACCAATCTTTATCAGCTCATCAGCAATTGCGCGGTTGTAGATGCGATGAATCGGAAGGAGGTTGCCATCTTTTCGGCGGAACATTTTTTTTCCCTGCTTCACGACGTCTCTGATGTTAACGGTTTGCGTTCCGCAGATTCTATCCGTCAGAATAAAATCACAGAGCGTTTTCTGCCGCATCGGGTCGATTTCCATCAACACAACATTCTCGGGATTGTGGTCGCCCAGAATTGCTTTGCGGAACATTGCGTAATAACTTTCCAAATCCAATCCGCCAAGAAGATAGGTTGCCTCACGCGGAATCCCGAACACTTCTTTGAACAGCATTGATTGCACCGGCTGGAAGCAGTAGAGCGTCGGGAAGCCTTGCAGCTCGATAAGCCGCGGTACATACTCGCCGCCTGGCAAACGCACAATACCGAAGTCAACCGAGACAAAAACCGGATGTGAATCTTCATTCGGCACGTTGAAATCGTGCGGCACAGCGCGGTCGGCGGCTTTATGGTACGCCGCGTTGCCAACCAACTGCATGATGATGTCTTTTCCCGCCCGCACCATCGAGTCCATCAACGGCGTTGGAATAAAGAACGGCGTCTCCGAAACTCTGAACTCGATATGCGTGCCGCAGACTGCATCGAGCCGCCTCAGAAATAATTGATACTTTGCGTCGGTGAAATTCTTGTTGAAGTATTCGCGGAGGTGAGGGACCATAGGGATTTCGGATTGTGGATTGGTGATTGTTGAACGTTCTGCTCAAAAGCTTGTTAACTTTTGACAAGATTGTTCGTGCAGTCCGAAACCAGCACGAATTAGCTAAGGAGCGCTTGCACCAAGTCTTCGATAAGGAATACTTCAATATCCTTTATTGCCTTTAGCTTTCTGTCATTTGTCAAGAAAGCATCGCATCCATGTTCTATCGCCGCGGCAAGTTGGAGAGCGTCCAAACCCTTCAGAAACGCGTACTGAGCGCGCAACTTCGCCGCTCTGTCTGCGATGTCGAAATTGATGTCATAAGGGAACACAGGGAAGACGAGAAGAAAGTTGCGGAACCTATCAAGAAGTTCTTTGTCGTTTTTGACGTGGGGTTTGACGGAGAACTCCATCACAGAGACGACGCTTGTGCAAAGAACGCTTCGTTTTGTGCGCGCACTTATGAGAAATGCACGTGTCGCCGGAGCGTACCGCTTGTCCTTTTCGATGTGATAGATGAAGAACGAAGTGTCGAGGAAGGTCTTTTCAAAGTCTGTCATCACTTCTCAACTGATTAACGTACTCTTGTGCATCCATTCCCCAATAACCTTCTTCTACGATGCCGCAATAACTATCTACGAGTCGTTCTATCTCTTCTCTTTCCTGCACTGCTTTGCGCAACTTATTGTAGAGTTGCTCCTTCTCAAGAGAGTTAAGCTTGGCAATTTCTTGCAGGAGTTTGTCGATAGTTGCAGAACCGGTATTTGTGTAGGTGTTTTCCATTTTCATTCCTTGCTCAAATCTTCAATCTAATATGGAAGTTTGAGGGGAGAACATCAATATTTTGCAGAACATTGTTTTCTTGAGGCGCTCAATTCTTCTATCAACTCCGGCAAACGCTTCTCGAATCGGTTTCCCTTCGCATTGCCTGAATCTTTCAGAGCTTATCGCGAGCATTGCGAGGAGGGCATTCGGCTCAGAATTCTTCTTTCGTGTCATTACTGTGAATCCGTGGTAAGCTAAATCAAGAACTCCCCTCGCTCCATCACCTTCAAATCATCTATCCAAATATCGAACTTTGTCCCCACAACATCAATATGTGTTGACGACGTCCAATCCGCGCCGGTGTGTTCGGAGTATGGATGACCGAAAGCGATATGAACGCCGGGAATTTTTTCGTCCTGCAGAATATGTCCGATAACGTGCTTGAGGTGGATGTTTGTGCCGATGGCGAACTCGCCGACGCGGTCGCTGTTCTTATCTGTGTGGCAGTACTCCCAAAACTCATGCTCAAGCTCTTTGTTGTCGCAGTGCGCGCGTATCATCCGGCTGTCTTTAATTTCGATTGTTACGGGTGTGTCGTTCAAGTCGCCGTACTTCGCGCAGAGGTAATCGCCAACAACGCCGTCAACGATGAATGTGCCGTTGAGATTTGCAGGCGACGTGAAGATTTCTCCGCCGGGCAAGTTGCCCCATTTGTCGGGAGAGATGATGCCGCTCGTCTTCAGCCATTTCAACTTTGGACTCATCTCTGCTGTGATGTTTGTGCCGAGAGGAGTTTTGCAGACAATGTTCTTTGCAAATCTTGCGAGGTTCCACACTCTCGTGCTGATTTCATCAACTCTGTTGAAGTCGGCGCGCATGCCTTCTTTCATGATCTGGTGGCTCACATTGATCATGTGACCATGACGCAGGCGATGCTCGCCCACGACTTTCGTCATCTGCATGCGAGTGCGTAGCTCGCCGGGCTGCCCCCATGCAGCGTACACGCTCACTTGACTCGAAGCCAGGTCGTCGAGAATTGGTTGAGGCATATCGGCGTGAGGACGAGGAGAGAAATCTTCGAGAATGAACTTGTTGCACCGTGCGCCGATTTTCTGCACTTCACTGCAGAGTGCCGCCGCGATGTCCATCGTTCGCTCGTCCGTAATGAGGGTGACTTTTTCTTGCGGCTTCACGCGTAGACAAACGTTCACCGCGTTGTACGCGCCTTCCATCAATTCTTCATCTACAACAACATCATCAATGACAAAACTCATGTGCCTGACTCGATCTTCTTAAACATTTGCCGGGACACCAAGCCCGACACGGGTTTCTTCAATAATATAATCAACTACTGCTTTTAAGTCGTGTGTTTCTTCCCACACGCGCAGTTGTCGTTCAGCACCGGTTCCCATCTCGAGGATTTTGTGGATGTAATTGACTTCATCCCGGCTGTCTAATTCATCGACAACGTCGTCCACAAACTGCAGCAGTTCGTAGATCAAATCCTTAGCCGGAAGCTCCATTTGCCGGCCAAAATCAATCAACTTGCCGTTTATACCGTAACGGCTTGCACGCCATTTGTTTTCCATAACGAGCAGCCGGCGATACAAGCGGAAGCCCATGTTCGATGCATACAAATTGTACAGCTTCACGATAACAGCTTGCATCAATGCCGCGAGCGCAATCGTCTCGTCGGCGCGCATCGGGATGTCGCAGATGCGGAACTCCAGCGTTCCGAAGAACGGATGAGGACGCATATCCCACCAAATCTTCTTTGCATTGTCAATGCAATTTGTTTTGATAAGAAGATTGACAAAGCTTTCATATTCGCCATAGCTCTGGAAATAATCGGGGATGTTCGTGCGCGGAAACTTGTCGAACACTTTGCAGCGGTACGACATCAAGCCAGTGTTGCGCCCCATCCAAAACGGCGAGTTGACGGAGAGTGCAAGAATGTGGGGAAGGAAGTAGCGGGCCGCATTCATCAAGTGAATCGTGGCTTCTTTGTCTTCAATGCCGACATGGACGTGCAAACCGAAAATGAGATTTGCACGGGCGACCTGTTGCATGTCTTGCACGATAGTGTGATACCGTTGGTCGGGAAAAATTCCCTGGCTGTTCCAATCGGCAAACGGATGCGTACCCGCCGAGGCAAGCCGCAAACCGTTTTCCTGCGCAAGCTGAACCATGTTGCGGCGAAGCTCGAACACTTCTTCCTTTGCTTCTTTAATATTCTTGCAAATCCCCGTCCCGACCTCGACAACAGACTGATGCATTTCAGGCTTGACGCGTTCCTGCAACCGTAGTTTTCCTTTTGCAATAATCTCCGCGTTGATATGCGAACGCAAATCCCGCGTTACGGGATCAACGGTTTGAAATTCTTCTTCAATTCCTAACGTAAAACTTGGGCGCATAGTCGTCTCTTCTTTTCTACTTTTTGGATGCTTTCGCCGCTACTTTCTTGCTCGATGCTTCTTCGTAGTTCCCATTCAAAAATCTCGACCAACGATAGTTCTTCACTTCGCGATTATTGTTAAGTGCCGCCTTCACAGCAAACTCTGCAATCGCGTTTACAATCCATGTAAAGTTCTCCGGACCGACGGAATAGTAATCCGCGTCAGGCGCAGGGTTCAGGAAATCAATCGCGTACGGAACACCATCGCGCACTGCAAACTCAATCGTGTTCATGTCGTAGCCGAGTGTTTGGCAAATCGTCATGCAGTCGCGAATGATGCGCTTTTCAAGTTCGGGCGGGGGCGGCGCGTTGGGTTTCACGTAGCGATTCTCGTGCGGCTGTTTCGGATCGTACCGCATGATGTGAACTTTTTCCTGACCGATGCAATAGCAACGGTAGTAATCTTCAAACTCAATTCCTTCCTGCAGCGTCATCACCAGGTCGCCGGTTTGATGGTAGAAATGGAAAAAGTCTCCTTCGTTGTGAATCTTGTACACGTGTTTCCATCCTCCGCCAGCGTGCGGCTTCAAGAACGCAGGGAAGCCGATGTACTCGAACACATCTTTCCACTCCAAAGGATAATGCAAATTGCGGAATGACTGTGTTGTCGTTTCCGGCGGATGCTTGTACGAAGGAACCAGCACCGTCTTCGGAATGGCGACACCAAGCTTCGACATGAGCGCGTAGTTAAAGAATTTGTCATCGGCACTCCACCAGAACGGATTGTTGATAACCGTTGTCCCATTAATCATCGCGTTCTTCAAGTATGAGCGATAGTATGGAACGTCCTGCGAGATGCGGTCGATGATAACGTCGTACTTCTCAGGCTGCGCCATCTTTGTGATACCAACATCAACAAATTCCGCAATCACGCCCTGGTTCATCTCATTAATTTTGGCAACGACCGCGCCGGGAAAAGTATTCTCCATCCCGAAGAGTATGCCGACACGTTTCATAGTAACTCTCAATAATGGTTGGTGAGGGAATAGTTGAGAAGTTTTGTCATTGGGTTGAAGGACGCCTTCGGAGAGGAAAGAAAAACAGCAAAAAGCTAAAATTATGATAGGTAATTCATCGTGTAGAGTCAAGAAGGAGAGAGAACCACGAGGTCTTACATGAATAATCTTGCAGACCTCGCGGGTCTTTGCTTTTCTGCTAAGTGGAGTCCATCTCTCAAGAGCTGCTTGTCCGTGTGCATGAGATTTTGTAGATTGTACACGAAGCAGGCTTCAACAACTCCTTGTTCACATCTGCCATGACGCCAACACACTTTCCCGAAAACGTTCTTGCCGAAGCCGACTCGCTCAGAGTCTCGGACGACATCCTACAAGGAAGAGAAGCAGTCGAAGGAATTACTATTGACGGTCCAACCTCACGCGACTTGGACGACGCCCTCCATTTGGAATATTCTCCCGAACGATTTGTCCTCCACATTTCCATCGCCGATGTTTCTGCGTGTATCCGTTCCGGTTGCTTGCTCTTTGACGAAGCGATGAAGCGGGTAGCAACTCGCTACGTGAGTGATGGAAATATTCCCATGTTGCCCAGAAGCGTTTCGGAAGATGCGTTGAGTCTTTTAGAGGGACAGGTCCGCCCGACACTCACGTTCACCGTGACGTTATCGCGTGAGCTGGAAATAGTCAACGCGGAAACACGAAAGACCGTTCTCAAGAACCGGCGAAAACTCAACTATGCTCAGGTCGACTACATTATCGTGAATTGTCCCGACGACCCGGACTATCAACTGTTGAACGACTGCTACGTGCTGGCGCGTCGTCTGATGGACAACCGACGACAGCATGGTGCTCTCGTGATTTACGATTTACAACGGCTGCTGTTTACAAACGAAGAAGGGCAGCTCATTCAGATGAGCGCGGACGATGCGCACAAGTCCAACATCATCGTGCAAGAGTTCATGATCTTGGCGAACATGGCTGTCGCAGAGATGGCCGCCGAACGCGGCTACACGTTCCTGTTCAGAAACCATACCGCTCGACAATCAACACCGCAACGCGCAGAAGTGTTAGAGCAGCTCCGAACGGCAATTGATAACCCGCGCCTGCTCGATGCGCTCAGCAAACGCGCCGGACTTTGGTTCAACAGAGCGAAGTATGAGCCGGTACTGAAAGGACACTACGGACTCAATCTCCCCGCGTACACGCACGTGACCTCGCCGCTCCGTCGTATGCCCGACTTACTCAATCACGAGTTGTTGAAAGCGCAACTGTCGGGGACTGATCCGCCATTCACGCTCGAGCAGTTGAACGAAATGGCACATGACATTAACTCGGCGATTCTTCACGCAGCGGAACAAAAAAGGAAATTCTTTAAGGAACAGACACGAAAGCAAACAAAAGCGCAAGTCGCGTACGCCGACGCCACGAAGTTCGTCAACTTAGACCCGAACGGATTCAAGCGCGTGCTCAAGGAAGCCTGTCGCAGCCAGACGATGTCCGAAGAACTTGAAGGTGTATTGATGGTGCGCTTTGAGGAAAAGAAAGTCGGCGTTGAACAGCTTGCATTTCTGTTGTTCGAAGCCGATGACGGTGACGAAGCGTGGACGCGAGTCCGGGCAAAAGCGCTTGAGACAGCGCTGAACACAACCGGGTTCAGCGACCAGTTGCTTCACTTCCAGATGCAAAGCGGACGGCTTGCGGATTTTCGAATCGAAGTGAAGGAGCATCAAAGCGGCTTTGCTGCGCGTATTGTTGCGCGGCTCGATGCGGACGAACGCTCAACGCCAACGTTCGCGGTTGGAAACAACAAGAAAGAAGCACAACATGCAGCCGCCAACGAGTTTCTCCGCTGTTATCTGGCGCGAACACTCGTGCCTGCAAGTGCAACAACAGAACCGATACGCATGCCGACTTTTGCCGAAGAATCCATCTTCGCCGGAAGTGGAACAGAGGAAGACCTCGTCGAAGAAAATTTCGTCGGGCATTTGGGCGAGCTGTGCATAACCCGGAAGTCGCGTTCAATGCCTGTGTATGAGTTCAGCCAGAGAGGTGCCTCGCACTCGCCGGCGATTACCTGTACGTGTGCGCTCAAGGTTGGCGATGAACTCAAGCAGACAACAGGCGTTTCCTCTAACAAGAAAGTCGCCAAGCAAATCGCCGCAAAAAAGATGATGGATGAGATGCTCAAGGTTTCCGTCGAAGAGCTTGTTCAAAAGGGAATCGGCAGCGCGGAACCGGAAGGGACGGAGGAAATCATTGGGGACAATTACGTCGGTCTTTTGAATGATGCGTGCATGAAGGCCGGCTGGTCTGTGCCCATGTACCGGTTTGCACATGCCGGGCCCTCTCATCAACCGACCTTCACGTGCAAAGTGAGCGTGAAATCCGCCGACATCGTACTCTCTGCAATCGGTGTGGCTGCCAACAAGAAGATTGCGAAACAGGTTGCCGCTCGAGAGATGCTCAAAGAGATAGAATAATGTGAGGGGCATCTCACATTGCCAATATTCCGCTGTTGTTTTCGTCACCGCTGTTGCCCTTTCCCCAACTTCGCCGTACATTGTGTCCCAACAATTTCACACATCAACTTCCTCAAAGAATTTTGTGGCTGAACGCGACCGCACCAAGATTCCTGACAACTACAAATGGAATCTCACGGACGTCTATCCTGATGACGATGCGTGGCGTACTGCGAAACAAAAACTCATTGCAGAGTTTTTTCAGATTGAAACGTTTCGCGGAAGAGTAACGGAATCGCCACTAACGCTCTTCCAGTGTCTCGACCTCGTCAGCACGCTGGGCAAAGAGTTCAGCCGCCTCTATTGTTATGCAAGCATGAACTCCGACCTCGACACGCGTAATGCGACCCATCTCGGCATGAAACAGGAGATGGGCGCCATCGGTGCCGAGTTTGCAGCCAAGTCGTCGTTCATCGAGCCGGAGATTTTGAAAGTTGATAAGGCAACGATTGATGACTTTATCAAGCGTGAGCCGAAGCTTGAGATTTACCGACACGGTTTGTATGAAACACTTCGCCGCAAGGAACACACCGGGACAGAAGGCGAAGAAAAAATCATTGCCGATGCAAGCCTGATGTCCGACGCGCCGAATACCATCTACGGCATTTTCTCGAACGCGGACTTTCCGTTTACCGAAATCGAAATGAGCGACGGAAAGAAAGTGAAGCTCGATCAGGCGGCGTTTGCTCTTCACAAGAGCGCACCGAACAGGGAAGACCGAAAGAAAGTGTTCGCCGCGTACTTCGGCAAGCTGAATGAATTCCGCCGCACGTTTGGCGCAAACTTGTACGCTGAGCTGAAGAAGAACATGTTCTACATGCGGGCGCGTAAATACAACTCGTGCTTAGAACATACGCTCGACGGCGGAAACATTCCCGTTGCCGTGTACAAAGGTTTGATTGAGAATGTGAACGCGAACCTCGCGACGTTTCATCGCTATCTCAATCTACGCAAACGCATGCTTGGCGTTGACGAATTACATTACTACGATTTGTACGCTCCTCTTGTGAAGGATTTGGATTTGCAGTACACGATTGAAGAAGCAAACGAGCAGGTGCTTGAATCGCTCGCCCTGCTTGGCGATGAGTATGTGAATGTTTCTCGAAAATGTCTCAGCGAGCGGTGGGTTGATGTATTTCCGAACGACGGCAAACGCTCCGGCGCGTACAGTAACGGCGGCGTGTACGACGTTCATCCGTACATCCTCTTAAACTACAACGGCAAGTTCGACGACGTCAGCACCCTGACGCACGAGCTTGGGCATACGATGCACAGCTACTTCTCCAACAAGCACCAGCCGTATCCGACATCGCATTATTCCATTTTCGTCACAGAAGTTGCGTCAACATTCAACGAAGCGCTGCTGATGGATTACATGCTGAAGACAATCAAAGACGATAGCGTGCGGCTCTCGCTCCTCGGCAATTACCTCGATGGTATTCGCGGCACAGTGTTTCGGCAAGTGCAATTCTCCGAGTTTGAGCTGAAGATTCACGAGACTGCAGAGAACGGTGAAGCGCTGACGGGTGAAACGTTCAGCGAGCTGTACGACAGCATCAACAAACGCTATTATGGACACGACAAAGGTGTGTGCGTTGTTGATGACGAAATCAAAGTCGAGTGGGCGCACATTCCGCATTTCTATTATCATTTCTACGTCTATCAATACGCAACGTCATTCACCGCCTCGGCTGCGCTTTCCGAGCAAGTGCTTGCCGGCGACAAGGAAGTAACGAAGCGGTATATGCAGCTTCTCTCCGCCGGCGGCTCCGATTATCCGATTGAGTTGTTGAAGAAGGCAGGAGTTGATATGACGACATCGCTGCCTTTTGAACTGACGATGAAGAAGATGAATCGGGTGATGGATGAGATGGAGGGGATTCTCGCGCGGATGAAGATGGGATGATTGCGGATTGTGGATTGTCCGAAGGACTCCTCTACGAGGTCGTAGACCTTGGGAGCGGATTGAAGAGTAGAGGTTAAGGTAGGTCGAGTTGTGTACGGATAGCGTTTTCGATTTTTCGCATATCAACCGATGAAAGTTTGCCCATCATCCTCACTAACCTCGCTTTGGTAACTGTTGTGATTTGGTCAGCCAGTGCTTTGTCTTGTTTATCGTTAACGATGACGTAGGCTTCGCTCGGGTAGAGTTTTGAAACATTGCTTGTCAAGGGTACGACCTGAACACGGTTCAAGAATTTGTTCGCAGATTCGTTGCTCACAATAGGCTCGAAGTTCACCCACCAAACGTCACCACGGTTCATTGCCGATGTCTCCGATGGTGGCTTCCGACCATTCTAGTGCTTCCTTCTCACGAGCTTTGTCTTGTGCCATCTCTTTGTATCCTGCTTCCAGTTTTCTATCGGCAAGATGTGGTCTTACTAAATCTCCGATGAACCGGCTGACATGTCTGCGACCGACAGTTTTTTGAAGTCGGGTGTATGTATCCGCGTCGAGTGTAATCGTTAGTCTCTTTTGCATTGAATCTCCTAATTTTGTCTGAGTCCAATATAAAGAATTTATTTCCGCATTACAATTTGGATGCTGGCGACAAAACAATAATTCCAGACCTCGTTGAGTCATACAGAAGTTTTCCTCGCAAGAAACTCGAGTTTGTCAGTTTCTTAAAGACATCGAACTTGACAAAAGCAAAGTCGCTTATCAAAGAAAAAGAAATTCGCTGGCATCAAGTCCTTCTCGAAAAGAAAATAGAAGAAGAATTCAAAATCGCCGGGTATCCCACCAACATATTGCTTTTTCCCGATGGCAAATCATATCTGACTGTAGTCGGCGGGTTGAATAAGGCATTCTTTGAGAAAAACATTCATTAGTTATTCGGTGGTTGCGATTGTCAAAAGCATCTTCTCTTATGAAATTAAAGCTCCTTGATATGGGGCTTTTTCTTTACTTCAATCGCAACCATCGTTCCATGATTCTGTACGATGAATCGGGTGATGGATGAGATGGAAGGAATTTGGGCGAAGATGAAGCGATGAACAATTGAAGATTGGTGATTGTTGATTGTAGAGCAGACAAACACTCCGCTCTTTTATTTTCTATCAATCCATTTGTCGAGGGAGACGGGATTGGTGTTATTCAAGCGCTGAAGCAACAACTCTTCATTCTCATCAACAACGAGCAAGTTGAGATGTTCCGCCTTCACAAAGCGCTGTTCGACTGTGTGATCGAGAAATGAAGTGAGATGATCGAAGTAGCCCTCAACATTGAGAAGCCCAATCGGCTTGCTGTGTAAGCCAAGCTGATTCCATGTGAACGCTTCAAACAATTCATCGAGCGTACCCGTACCACCGGGCAGCGCAACGAACGCATCGGCAAGTTCATACATCAACGCCTTCCGTTCGTGCATCGAGTCAACAACATGCAGTTTAGTTAAGCCGGTGTGACCAACTTCTTTTTTTACGAGCGACTCAGGGATCACGCCAATTGCTTTGCCGCCATTGCTCAAAACAGAATCAGCAAGTTCTCCCATCAGTCCGACTCTGCCACCGCCGTACACAAGCGTAATGTTGTTCTTCGCAAGCAGCGCGCCGAACGAACGTGCTGCGTTCGCATACGCGCCGTTGGCTCCTGGACTTGAGCCGCAAAATACACAAAGTGAGTTCATAGAATCTCCAACCCTGAGCCCCGTTTTCCGGGACGAAGGGTCTGAATTACTTTAGTTCATATTGTTCATCGGGTTTGTAGGTTCGTCAGCTTGCGAACAGGGCGGTGGCTTTACTCAACCACTTTTTCAGATCTCCGAATGACTTAACTGGAGACAGCATCACCATCACACACGCATCATGAATCGTAGCGATGCCATGCTTGTTCGCGTAGTCAATCGCCTCGAATGATTCCGCTCCCGGCTGCATCCACACTGCGGTGATGCCTTTGGTTTTACATTCAATAACAACTTGCCCGGTCTCTTCCGGCGGAATGACGAGGACAACGGACTTCACGTCGTCAGGAAGTTCACTTACGCTCGCATAACACTTATCGCCTTCAACTTCAGTATGATTTGGATTTACAGGATAGATCGGAAAGCGCTTGTCTTTCAAATAACGATAAACAATGTTGCCGTACTTTTCGCGGTTGTCTGAGACTCCGACAACGGCGAAGGCAGGGGAGGAGAAGAATTGTTCGAGAAGGTGTTTCACGAGGTTTAAGCAGGTTCTCTTTCGGGAGGCGATTGAATCGGCGCATAATACAACAGCATAATCTGACTCTGCCGAAGACCAACCGATTCGTACGTTCGTCCTTCGCGGTCGCTGAATTCGACCTCGAATGCATTCCCGTTGTCTAAGATTTCAACGACCGTTCCAACTTGTCCGCGAAAGAGATTGTACTCCGGAATATCGCTCGTAAGCGCAACGATGTCGAGAAGTTTTATTGTCTTAGTCAATCGTGTATCGTTGTCCATAAATGTCTCTTCTTCCTATACGAGCTTCGTTAGTCTGGACGATTTGCAGAAGACTTTGCTGAAGTTCTTCTGCATTATCCGCAGTCATTCCCAAAACGGTGGCGAACAAGCGTGCTTTGTGTTTCCCTTCATCATGTGTTGGGTCTAATATCCGACCCGGATAGAAATAAACAAGACCGCCACCTGCAAGGTACATCAATTTGCAGTAACGGTCAACTCGAACAATAAAGATGAACTCCACCTGCGTGAGAACTCTCATAGGTGGAGTACATCTCACACAGCTACGCTTCCTGCGCAACCGGATATTTCCCAACAACTTTGTTTACCCACCGATGCGGCTCCCTGCTGCAACCAAATGTTCTCGATGCCTTTCCATTTGCACTCAGCAACAACTTGTTCAGCGTCTTCCGGATGAACGACGATGACTACTGACTTCACTTCATCCGGCAAGTCGCGCACGTTAACGTAGCAGTGCTCGTTTTCGACTGTCGAGAGATGTGGATTGACGGGATACACCCTGAGGTTGCGGCTCTTCATCGCATGGAAGACAGTGTTGCCGAACTTGTGTCTGTTTCTTGACACGCCGACAACAGCATACGCTTCGGAAGAAAAGAATTTGTCGATTGCTTCTTTCATGGTTTCCCCTTGCTATGTGGCGATGGACTCCACCTCGCATCGCTTTCGTCGGAAGGTGGAGTCCATCTACTAAAAGAGATGACCGTCACCTCTCCGGTTCTGCCCAGGAAGGTGACGGTCATCTTTCAGATAATGACTTTATACTGATTCAACGCCTTCATGTAATTCGCCCGCTCGAACGCCGCCGGGTCGGCAACGGACTTCTGGCTCATACTGCCTTTCATCTGTGAGACTGACACATACTCGTGCTCAAGCATCCACTGACGAATTTCGGCTAAGACCGTCGAGATATGTTGCGGCCCGTGCTTCAGGAGAGCAGAACACATCATCGTCACATCCGCGCCAGCCATCAACATCTTGATCACGTCTTGTGAAGTGTGAATACCGCTTGTTGCCGCGAGACTTGCCTTCACTTTTCCGTACAGCACAGCAATCCAACGCAACGGAAGCCTCATCGCCATTGGCGTGCTGAGCACGACGCCCGGAACTACTTCCAACGTTTCGAGGTCAATGTCCGGTTGGTAGAAACGATTGAACAATACTAAACCGTTTACTCCTGCAGTGTCAAGTCGGTGCGCCATGTGCGCCATCGAGCTGAAGAACGGACTCAACTTGATTGCTACCGGGATTTTCAATTCATGCCGTACTGCGTGGAGCACTTCGAGATAGCGGTCTTCCACTTCCTGACCGGAAAGCTCCAGGTCTGTAGGGATGTAATACACATTCAGCTCGAGTGCATCGGCGCCGGCTTGCTCAATTTTCTTTCCGTACTCAACCCATCCGCCGGGAGAAATGCCGTTCAAACTTCCGATGATGGGAATACCCAGCATGTGTTTCGCTGCGTGAAGCAGCTCGATGTACTCATCGGGACCGAGATTGTATTCCTGCGACTCAGGGAAATAGGTGAGCGATTCGGCGAAGCATTCTGTCCCGTAGCTGAGATAATGATTCAGCTCCGCGGCTTCGTGCGCAATTTGCTCTTCGAAGAGCGAGTACATCACGATTGCTGCTGCGCCCGCGTCTTCGAGTTTCTTCATGTTATCGAGTGAGCGCGAGAGGGGCGATGCAGAAGGGACAATCGGGTTCTTGAGATGCATGCCGAGATAGTTGGTTGATAGGTCCATGTGGTTGTTCCTTTATCAAATCCTGAGCGAAGCGTCCGAAGGACTCCTACGGAGAAGGATCTCACTACAAATTTGATACAAGTAGATTCATCTCTCGCTACGCTCATTCAGTATTTAGTGGTTTTCTAAACTTCACAATCATCCTTCCGATGATGAGCGCAAGAACGCCGAGGAAGACAACCAGCGTCGGAATCATCGGCAGGGCGAGTTCCTTTTCATTCTCAATATTGAATCTGCATACAAAGTATGAGATTCTTCACTCCGCTGCGCTCCGTTCAGAATTTTGTTACATAAACCACTTCTGTTGCCGGTACACAACATCGCCAAACTTTCTCATAAAGCTCATCTCTTCATCATCAAGAGTGCCCTTGCTTATTCCGGCAAGATTCTCCTCAAACTGTTTCAAATTCCTCGGCGCAGTCATGCAAACATCAACATTCGGATTCGAGAGAACAAAACGATAACACAAGCTTGCATCCGGTACGCGCTGATCCTTCGGATACTTCTTGGGACGGCGAATGAGATACGTCCATCGTGTTGCTGTGTACCCAATGATTCCAGTCTCATGGTCATGCAGATTCGGAAAAATATCCTGCTCAGCGCCGCGATGCGCGGCGTTGTAACGAATCATCAGCACATCCAGCGCTTTCTCCGCAGCAAGCTTTCCTGCAAACTTTCTGTTGTGCGTTGAGCTGCCAATAGCCCACACGTTGCCTTCTTCACGGAAGCGCTGCATCTCTTCAAGCGCTTTCGTCGGAAACTCCTTCGGCTTCATTACGCCGAGAAACAGAAACACATCAATGCAGTCTGTCCCAAATTGTCGAAGCCGCTTCTCCAACGTTCGACGAAGATTCGGATAGCCCCAAATATAGTTGTACGCGCCGGTCGCGAGAACGATTTGCTTTCTGTTCGTCTTCAGAACGTCTCTCATTACGCTTGTCATCTGTGTATCAATGCCGAAACCGAAGAAGAAATTCACTCCTTCATCCAGCGCTTTGTAAATAGTCTACTTGCCCGGACGATATGATGCGGAGAGGCCGAGGCGCGAGACGGTGATGCCTGTTTTGCCGAGTGCTGTCATTCTCCATGCTGAGCGGAGCGAAGCATCTGCTCGCTCCTTAGTTTGGAAAAGATTCATTACTTCGCTACACTCCGTTCTGAACTTATTGTTTCACTTTGAAAAGCGCAGACTCTTCATCCGAGCGGGACTCATTGTTTGCGACGTTTTTCCTGTGCCACTACCGCTTTCTTCACCGATAATATTCTGAGCGAAGCAAAGAATGTCAACTTCCAGCAGAAGAGTGAGATCCTTCACTCCGCTTCGCTCCGTTCAGGATTTATGAGCTTTCCCTTGCGCTGCCACCGCCGCCATCGCTTTCTTCACCGCTTCCGGGTCGCCTAAGTAATAACTCTTCAGCGGCTTCAAATCAGAATCCAATTCATACACAAGCGGCATCCCCGTCGGAATATTCAGCTCGACAATCTTCTCTTCCGAGATATTGTCAAGATATTTTACCAGTGCACGCAGACTATTGCCGTGCGCGGCAACAATCACCCGCTTGCCCGACTTGATTGTCGGCGCGATTGTTTCGTGCCAGTAGGGGAGAAAGCGAGCGACGGTGTCTTTCAAACATTCAGTCGCCGGAACATCACTCGGATTCAAATCTCTGTAGCGCGGGTCGAAGCCGGGGAAACGTTCATCCGTTTTCTCCAGCGCCGGTGGCTGGATGTCGTAGCTGCGCCGCCAAATCAAAACCTGTTGGTCGCCGTACTTTGCCGCCATTTCGCTTTTGTTCAATCCTTGCAGCGCGCCGTAGTGCCGCTCGTTCAATCGCCACGAGTTGTACACGGGAATCCACATCAAATCCATTTCATCCAACGTTATCCACAGTGTTCGTATCGCCCGCTTCAATACGGACGTGAACGCGACATCGAACACGAATCCTTTCTCTTTCAGAATCTTTCCCGCGCTGAGCGCTTCTTCGATTCCCTTTTCTGACAAGTCAACATCAGTCCAGCCAGTGAAACGGTTTTCTTTGTTCCAAGTGCTTTCGCCGTGGCGAAGGAGGACGAGTTTGTGCATTTGTGCTTTTCCTTTTTGATGTTCAATGAACTCTATGTTGGTCGGGACTCAGTCCCGAACAACAGTTTTGGAGATGGGTGTGTTCATTAAACGAAAACGTTGTGTAACATTCCAGATTCATTACTTAACCACAGAGAGCACAGCACGGCACAGCCGCAACCAAAGAAAAACTGAACCACAGATTTCACAGATTTTCACTGATTGTTTTTTTTGTTAGTTTAAGTCGACCAACATTCAACCCTTAATTTGAAGTCTAATCTGTGCTTATCTGAGTCCCGCAAAGCGCATTGGCGTCAACTTAAGGAATTATGTTTGTAGGAGGACGTTTTATAATTTGGTTTAACCAAGAGTATCAAAAACAACTAACGAGGTTAAACCATGTCAGAACCCCTTAAAATTGAACCTATTATCGATAAATTTATGACATTAACTCGAGGAGAAACACTTACTGCATTTGCACTCGAAAGTGGATTTGTCAAAAGGAAACCCAGGAAGATCGATCCCAAAAATATTTTGATCGCCTTCTTTATTATGATTCTTCACAGTGGCAAATCCCTTACCAGCATCGCCATGACATTGGGCATCCTGAAAAATATTTGCGTTTCTAAACAAGCAATCGATAAACGGATAAAGGAGCCGTTTGTTCAGTTTCTCGAACGTGTTCTTGCTCATACAATCGCACAACAAATGAACACCTGTGGTAAGAGGTTTCCGTCTGTGTTCAAACGTATCCTGTTGCATGATAGTACCACCATTCGGCTTCCGTCTCATTTAGCACAGGTGTTTCCCGGAAGCAGAAACGGAAAAAAAAACGATATCTCGCTCTTAAAAATCCAAGCTGTCTATGATCTCCTCAGAGAACGATTCTCTTCTTTCTGGATTTCTCCCTTTACTACCACTGACCAAAAAGTTGCAACGATGATGTTTGAGTACATTCGACAAGGTGATCTCATCATTCGAGATTTAGGATATTTTGTATTGCGTGCATTATCTCTCATACAACAGCAAGGCGCTTTCTTTATTTCTCGCTTGCGTTATGGAACCATCCTCTACGATCCTTGTAACGGAAAGCGAATAGACTTACTCAAAATACTCAAAAAACGCCACACAGCAGACATCTCGGTCATTGTCGGAAGCGAAGAACGACTTGCCGTTCGGCTTGTTGCTCTTCCTGTTGATCCTGCTCTTGCAGCAGAACGCAGACGAAAATATAAAGCCAATAGAGACCGTCGCCTCAATCCCAGCAAAGACCATCTCGCGTTGTTGGGATGGAATATCTTTATCCTCAATGTTGATGCTGACACCTTACCTGCTGAGGAAGTTCTTGCACTCTATGGTCTACGCTGGAGAATTGAAATGATTTTTAAGACATGGAAAAGTAATTTTAATCTCACAGCTTTCCCTCGTACCTCAGCCGTGCACGTCCGAGCCTACATTTATGCATTTCTGATCTTTGTAACTCTTTTTCACGCAACCGTATTCTCCCAAAGCAATTTGCTCTCGATGAACAAACAAACCAAACCATTAAGCCTGTTAAAACTTTCTCGCTCCTTTAGAGAACAATTCTGGGCGATCATGCTCTACAGTGCACGCCCTGCAATTCTTTCTCAGCAAATCAGTTACCATTGTGCTTATGAGAAACGACATGATAGAGTGAATTATTTTCAAAAATTACTTGCATTAGGTTGACGCCAATGCGCAAAGCGGGATGGTTTCGCTTTTCCTCTTTGGCTTGGAAAATCTTGCTGAGAAAACAAGATTCTACAGGTTTGTTATACAGAGTTCGCCGAGAACATCGCTAATCCCGCTGTGCTCTCAGGGTTCTCCGTGGTTTTTCTTTCTGTCATGGGGCTGTCATACATCAGCCCCTTCTTCTACAGGCTGTTGAGCCGGTGCTGCTGCTGGCGCAACAGGCTTAGGCGCGCTGACATTCCCCTCACTCGCCATCTCCTCAAGCGCCTTCCATCTGTCGTTCACGTCTTGTTGCGCGAGCTTCATCAGCTCTTTGGCTTCATGCGGATGACTCTTCGTCAGCATCTTGTAGCGCGTTTCCGTATACGCGTATTCTTCGAACTTAATTTTCGGTGCCTTCGAATCAATCTTCAGCGGATTCTTTCCTTCTGCTGCCGCCATCGGGTTGTAACGATAGACGGGCCAGTGTCCGCACTCGACCGCCATCTTCTGGTTTGTCATTCCCTTCGTCATGTTGATGCCATGCGCGATACAGTGGCTGTACGCGATGATGAGCGACGGTCCGTCGTAGGCTTCGGCTTCCATGAATGCGCGCACTGTCTGCGCGTCGTTGAAGCCCATCGCCACTTGCGCGACGTACACGTTGCCATATTGCATCGCGATGCGGCCGAGGTCTTTCTTCGCATTCGGCTTGCCGGCTGCGGCAAACTTCGCAACCGCCGAGCGGGGCGTTGCCTTCGACATCTGTCCGCCGGTGTTGCTGTACACTTCCGTGTCGAGCACGAGGATGTTCACGTTCTTGCCTGACGCGAGCACGTGGTCCAATCCGCCGTAGCCGATGTCGTACGCCCATCCGTCGCCACCCATAATCCAGACGCTCTTCTTTACGAGCATATCCGCGAGAGCAAGAAGATTTTTCACTTCAGGCGTGTTGATGCCCGCGAGGTTCTTCTTCAGCTCCTCAACACGCTGACGTTGTTCGTAGATGCCCGGCTCGTCGGATTGATTTGCTTCGAGAATTTGCTTGGCGAGTTCAACGCCAATCTCGTTCTGCAACTTCTCAACCAGCTCTTTTGCCATTTGAGTTTGTATGTCTATGGCAAGACGCATACCCATGCCGAACTCTGCGTTGTCTTCAAACAGCGAGTTGCTCCACGCTGGACCGCGTCCTTCATTATTCACCGTCCACGGAGTTGTCGGCAAGTTGCCGCCGTAAATGGACGAGCAGCCCGTCGCGTTTGCGACAACCATTCTGTCGCCGAACATTTGCGTTGCGAGTTTCACATACGGCGTTTCACCGCAGCCTGTGCACGCGCCGGAGTATTCAAACAACGGCTGTGCGAACTGTGAGCCTTTCACCGAATCCATCTTTATTGTGCGTCGGTCGATTTCAGGAAGCGAGAGGAAGAACTCATAGTTCGCACGTTCACGCTCGCGAATCGGTCGCTGTTCCGTCATGTTGATTGCTTTGAACCGCGTCTCTTTCTTATTCTTCGCAGGACAGATTTCTACACAGATGCCGCAACCGGTGCAATCTTCCGGCGCGACCTGCACAACGTACTTCAGGTGACCGTCACCTCCCCCCGCTGTATCCTGCAGGTGACGGTCACCTTTGAACTCCGTCCCTTTGTAGTCCATCGTTTTGAATGTCGAAGGCGCGTCTACAAGAAGTTTCGGGTCGAAGACTTTGATGCGAATCGCTGCGTGCGGACAAACGATTGCGCACTTGTTGCACTGAATGCACGTTCCGGTTTCGTCCCAGATTGGAATTTCGAGAGCGATGTTTCGCTTCTCCCATTGCGCTGTTCCCGTCGGGAACGTTCCATCTTTCGGGAAGGCACTGACAGGAAGCGAATCGCCGAATCCCGCGATGATTCTCGCCGTTACATTTTTCACGAAGTCGGGCGCTTTTGGTGAAACAACCGGTCGAAGACTCGACTCGTTGAGCGGCATTTCAATCGTGCTCGTGACGTTGTCCGGCACTTTCACTTCAAACAGATTGGCGAGCGTTGCGTCAACCGCCGCAAAGTTTTGCTGGACGATTTGGTCGCCTTTCTTCCCGTACGTTTTCTTGATTGAATTTTTGATTGCCGCAATCGCTTCGTCTTTTGGTAACACGCCGGAGATCGCAAAGAAGCAGGTTTGCATAATCGTGTTGACGCGTGCGCCCATGCCTGTTGCCTGGGCGACTTTGTATCCGTCAATAACGTAGAACTTGATTTTTTTGTCGATGATTTGTTGCTGAATGTGTCGCGGCAATTGATCCCACACCTGGTCGGGACCATAGAAGCTGTTCAGCAGGAATGTCGAGTTGGGAATTGCATTCCGCAACACATCATACTTCTCGAGGAAGAACCACTGGTGGCATGCAACGAAGTTTGCTCTCTCGATAAGATACGTCGAGTGAATTGGTTTCGGCCCGAAGCGCAAGTGTGATGTCGTTGTTGAGCCGGACTTCTTCGAGTCGTACACGAAGTAGCCTTGCGCGTAGTTCTCCGTATCTTCACCAATAATCTTGATGGAGTTTTTATTTGCGCCGACCGTTCCATCTGCGCCGAGTCCGTAGAACATTGCACGCACGACATCATCCGGTTCCGTGCTAAAGGATGGGTCGTACTCAAGGCTTGTGAACGTGACATCGTCGTTGATGCCGATAGTGAAATGGTTCTTCGGCTTCTCTTTCTTCTCCGTAAGGAGTCCTTTGGACAGCGCATCATACACACCCTTGACCATTGCGGGTGTAAACTCCTTTGATGAAAGCCCGTACCGTCCGCCGACGATCTTCGGCATGGCAAACGGCAGCGCATTGTTGATGAATGCCTCGGTGATCGCCGTGACAACATCCTGATACAGCGGTTCTCCCGATGCGCCCGGTTCTTTTGTTCTGTCGAGAACGGCAATGCTCTTCACTGTGGTCGGGATTGCTTCGATGAATCGCTTAATATCGAACGGTCTGAAGAGACGTACTTTGAGCAAGCCGAGGTTTTCACCGCGCTGGTTCAAACACTCAACCGTCTCCTGTGCGGCTTCAGCACCCGAGCCCATGATGATGATGATGCGGTCTGCAGTTGGTGAACCGACATAATCGAACAGCTTGTAGTTACGTCCGACGACCTGCGCAAACTTGTCCATCGCTTTTTGCACAATATCAGGGAAGGCGTTGTAGAACGGATTTACCGTTTCGCGTGCCTGGAAGAACACGTCCGGGTTTTGTGCCGAGCCGCGGAGAACCGGATGCTCAGGTGATAGTGCCCGCAGTCTGTGTTGACGAATCAATTCATCATCAATCATCGCACGCAAGTCTTCATCTGTCAGTTGCTCAATCTTCATAACCTCATGCGATGTGCGGAAGCCGTCGAAAAAATGAAGAATGGGGAGTCTTCCTTCGAGCGTTGCCGCTTGTGCGATCAGCGCCATGTCCATCACTTCCTGCACCGAGTTGGAAGCGAGCATGGCGAAGCCGGTCTGCCGCGCCATCATCACGTCACTGTGGTCGCCGAAGATGGAAAGTGCATGCGAGGCGACCGTTCGTGCTGACACGTGGAAGACTGTCGAGGTCAATTCACCGGCAATCTTCAGCATGTTCGGAATCATCAGCAACAATCCCTGCGATGCGGTAAAGGTCGTTGATAGCGCTCCGGTCTGGAGCGCGCCGTGAATTGCGCCTGCCGCGCCCCCTTCGCTCTGCATCTCGGTAACGGATGGAATCGTCCCCCACAAATTCTTTCTCCCCTGCGCCGACCATTCGTCGGCCCACTCGCCCATGTTGGACGATGGCGTGATGGGATAGATTGCGATAACTTCATTCAATTTGTGTGCAACGTACGCGGCGGCTTCGTTGCCGTCTATTGTGACCATTTGGCGCTTCATGGTTGAATTGTCCTCAGTGAAGTGAAACGGAATGAAAAATTCCGGTCCCTTCGGGACCGGAGAAATAAGTATTCCAGACATGAATCGCTAATAGTATGCCAGTGGAAAGTTCCCGAAATGGCTGATTTCTTTAGATTCAAGATGTTCTTTTCCAACAAATGAGAAAGAACTCAATGAATTGAGAATGATGAAACGCTCAGCAATTTCGATTTAACCGCTTGATTCTTTCTTCATTCTCCTCTACAATATGTCAGCACCTCTTCGTACTCCTGTCGCTCTTTCTCATTTCAATCTCAAACACAAATCAGGGAGGTTACTATGAAATTCCTTGTTGCATCCGTTGGAAACAAACTGGATAGCTTCGTCGCAAAGCGGTTTGAACATGCCGCCTGGTATTTGATCGTTGATGATGAAACTCGTGCCGTTGATGCAACACAGAACGTTACGCCGCACGACCATAATGCGATTCTTGCACGAGCCTCGTCGGAAAATGTTGATGCAGTCATTGCAGGAAAGTTCAGCGCAGGGTCGTTGAGGTTAATTCATGCTCACGACGTGAGAGTCGCGCACGTTCACGGGATCAGCGCAACGCGAGCAATCGAAAAAGTAAAATCTGGTGAGCTACGACTGATGGATGAAGCAGGGGTAGAAGGGATGGAAGAGATAGCCGTTGGGACGTTACCGCGGGCAATAAATGAGAAAGTTCAAAAGAAGCCGTTTGCAACAGCAAACATCTCGTCGGATTCTTCACGCGGGCATCATCATTTACAACAGTATGGAGGGAGAGGGCATTAAGCTTTTGAGATGGACTCCACCTTGCATAGCTTTTTCTGAGAGGTGGAGTCCATCTGCTTTTCAATTAGAGGAAGAGTAACCTGTTCAACAATTCCTCTTTTGTATGGGTCTGCAGAAGCTTAAGACAAAGATGAAATGTCGCGCTGACGGTACGTTGCTTTGAAACAACGATACCAAAGTGTTCAAGCTGGCGCTCTGCATACATTGCATGAAGAGGCACGAAGTCTTTAACGTTGAATGTCACAATGCATCGCTGTGACTCCACCGCATACACTAACTGCTCGTCATCATCAAGCCCTTTTCGTCCAACCTCTTGAACTTGAATAACATCGTACCCTCTTCGCCGCAATCCCTCCGCAACATCGAGATGAACGTCTTGGTCAAGAAAAAGAGCGGGCTTCACCTCAGTGTGCTTTTAACTTAGGGTGGACGACAGCCTTTTTCTTCCAATAGTCGTAGTCTGCGTTGAGGTGAATGAGTGCATCAATCTCTTTTTTATTGTCGAAGTAGTATGCAAGCGCCGAGTGGACTTTTGAAAGAGACAGGTGAGGCAGCCCGCTGAGGATTTCGTCAGCCGTCATTCCCGTTTGATAGTAGCTGGCAATTGCGCGAACGGTTGTTCGCGTGTCTTCAATGGTAGGCTCGCCGCCGCAAATATTTGGGTTGCGAGTAATGTGAGGATACGAATGCTTGGGCGTTGAAGCTTTTCTTCCCCTGCCATTTGTTCGCTTTGGCTTCTTCTCTTTGACGAGCATATCTTACTCCAGTAGTTCTTGCTCAATCTAATGGATAACTCGGTGAGATTCAAGCTGTAGAAGAGTGATGGGATTCACCTTGCTTAGCTTTCGCTGTGTGAGATGGACTCCACTTACTTGCCGGTGCTTTGCGAAGCGGAGTCCATCTTCAAGAACGCGTAGTTCATCATCTTGTACGTCAGCTTCGCCGCAGTCAAATCCGGATGCGAAACGCCTTTCACCGGTGCAAGCTCAACGACATCGAAGCCGATTATTTTTTTCTGCTCGCCGATTCTTCTCAGCAAGTGCATCGTCTCAGCCCAAAAGAGTCCGTTCGGCTCGGGGGTTCCTGTGCTCGGCATGATTGATGGGTCGAAGCCGTCAACGTCGAACGTAACGTACACTTCATCACCTAACGACTCCATCACTCCATCACTCCAATTGTAGCCGCCGCGGATTTTGTGAGCGTAAAAGGTATTGATGCCCTTCTCTTTTATATATCGAGATTCTTCTATGCACTGCGCACGAATGCCAACTTGCACAATCTTCTTTGGGTCCATCAACTCACACACCCGCGCCATCACCGATGCATGACTGTACTTATTGCCTTGATAACTCTCTCGCAAGTCCGAGTGCGCATCGAACTGAATTACCGACATGCTTGGATATTTTTTGAGATGAGCGGCAACGGTTGCCTGCGTAATCGTATGCTCGCCGCCAAGCGTGACGACGAACCTGTCGAGTGCGAGTAGCTGTTCAACTTGTTCTTGAATCAATCTCAGTGCTTTTGCATCTGCTCGCTTCCCAAACTGAATTGGCGGCAGCGTTGCAACGCCGACTTCTTTGCAAAGTTCGCGGTCAAGCTCGTCATCATAAAACTCAACGTACTGCGACGCGGTGATGATGGCGTGCGGTCCGCGTTTCGCCCCGCCGCCGTAGCTGACCGTATGTTCGTACGGCGCTTGCACGACGACGATTTTTGAACTCTCAAACGAGGACATGCCTTTTTCGATGGCAAGAAAATTCTGTTTAGTGCCGAGTGATTTGAATTTCTTCATAGCATTGGGGATGAATGTTAGTGTGAGAGAAATTTCACTGCGATGAATATAGACGGTGGTCGGAAGAAATGCAAACATGTTTGCGGTTCAAGACGACAACGCTTATATTTGGTCAGACCAGTCGGGAAAATTCCGATGAGCAATCGGTGGCAGCTTCAGCAAGCAAAGAGCAGGTTCAGTGAGCTGGTGGAGCGGGCACTCCAACACGGACCGCAAATCATAACCTGCCGCGGCAAGGAAGCCGTCGTGGCCATATCGGCAACGGAATTTACGATGATGCCGTCTCCTTCAAAAAGCCTTGTCGAATTTTTCAAAACCTCTCCGCTTCGCGGCACGAAGCTCGACTTTGCTCGCTCACGTTGTCGCTGTTGAATCTTGTCAAAAATTCCACTACGTTTGAACGGCGCTTTGAGAATCTCTTCTTCTCCTCAGTTCTACAAAAAATCTTTACCTCTCATTTTTGAATGACCTCTCCGCGGACAACATACGCTGTAATTTTCTTTAGCGCGCTTGCATGGTGCTCTGCAATTCTCCTCGCCCCGTATCTTGCCGCGTCATCGTCGCCGTTCGCCGAGTTCTTCTATCGTGCCTTTCATCCCATCTGTCATCAACTGCCGGAGCGGTCGTTTCATTTGTTTGACGAGAAGCTTGCCGTGTGCTCGCGGTGTTCATCAATTTACTTTGCATTCTTCGTAGCTACAATTGCATATCCGATCATTACTCCAACACTCCTCCGTAAGGAGTCCTTCGGACAACACTCCAACACTCCACGCTCTCTGTTGCTTGCGGCGTTACTGCCGATGCTGATTGATGTTGGATTGGATTTTCTCGGCATCCATGCATCGACATTCACGACTCGCACAATCACGGGTGCAGTGTTCGGATTCGTTCTTCCATTCTTTGTTCTTCCTGCCGCCATAGAAGGTGTGCAGCAACTCGTTACACAAAAACAAATCACCATCGTTGAACTTCAGAAAGGAATTTTCCATGCGTGAAAAACCCAGTATGCTCATGCCCGCGATGTATGGCGGAATTATCATGGCGGTTATCTCTGCCGTGCCGGGATTGAATCTCATCAATTGTTTGTGCTGCGCCGGCATTATGCTCGGCGGCTTTATGGCGGTGTTCTTCTACAAAAAAGAACTGATGCCCGACATGCCGCTACTGACAAGCAGCGACGGTTTGCAACTCGGGGCTCTCGCAGGTGTGTTTGGCGGAATCATTGGAATTGTTCTTTCCTACGGCATCATGGCGTTAGTCGGTAACGTCGGCGGCGAAATGATGCTGAAGTTTATGGAAAACTTCAGAGATAGGATGCCGGCGGAAGCATGGGACCAGATGGAAGAAGGAATTCTCGAAGCCCACATCTCCGTCTTCCAGGCAGTCATTAGCATCATCTTGAATGTTATCTTCGGTCTCGTTGGCGGACTCATCGGCTATTCCATCCTAAAGCCGAAGCAGCAAATGATGAACGTGCAGCCGCCTTCACAGCCACCAACACAAACGCCGTAAATACAAGTTGACCATGGACGATCCGAAGCCAACACTTAATCGTCAACGTTATCTGGAAGTGCTGAGCAGAATGACGCCTGAGCAGCGCCTGCAAAAAGCTTTTGAGCTTACGGAGTTCTCGCGGCGGCTCTTCGAGCACGGACTTCGAAAGAGGTTTCCTGATGTGACGGAAGAAGAATTTCAGAAGCTGAAGCTTGAGCGATTCAAGAGATGGCACAGCAGGAACTCCTAATCAGTGTCGTCCGCGCTATCGAGAACGCTGGCGTCGAGTATATATTGACAGGCTCGATTGTCTCGAGCCTTCAGGGAGAGCCGCGGTCGACTCACGATATTGGCAAAACTGAGATGGTCGGCAATGTCTGGCGGCAGTGAACGACAGTTTCGAGATGCAATGAGCGTTTACGAGCTGCAATTCGAATCTCTCGACATAAAGTATATCCAACATTGGGCAGAGACCTTACATATTGAGAGCTTTTGGAAACGTTTGAGAGATGAAGCTCATCCTCTCGAATAATTATCCTGTCTATTCTACGGACACGCGGAGGCATAACGAATAACATGCTCACATCATGATTCGTAAGCTCTTCATTCTTGTTTTCTTAATCGGAGCCGTTCTTGTGAACGGCTTCAGTCAATCCAAACTCACTGCAATCAAATGCGGAACGCTGGTTGATGTGAAGAACTCAAAGGCGATGAGCAATGCTGTAATTGTTGTTGAGGCAAACCGCATCAAGTCTGTCGGTAATGCTATTCCAACCGACGCAGACGTGATTGATTTATCGAAGGCGACGGTGTTGCCCGGCTTGTTCGATTTGCATTGCCACTTGTTAGACAATATCGAGGGTGGAACAAAAGGGTCGGCTGCTGATAATGCATTAAGCGGTGTTCGCAACGCAGAGAAGGTTTTGCTCTCTGGATTCACAACAATCCGCGACCCGGGCGGCGGCGGTCCCAACTACGCCGGCTGCTCGGTGCGGGATGCAGTTAATCGCGGATGGTTTGCTGGTCCACGGATGTTCATTGGCGGGAGATTCCTTTCGATCAAAGGAGGCCACGGCGATAACAATCTCATTCCTCCTGAACGCGAAAGCGAGTACGAGAACATTGTGAACGGTGTTGAAGAGATGCGAAAAGCCGTCCGTCGCGATGCGAAGTATGGCTGTGACTGGATTAAGCTGTATGCAACAGGCGGATTCTTCTCTGCAGGTGATGACCCGGGACAGCAGCATTTTTCTGATGAAGAAATGAAAGTTGCGTGTGAAGAAGCAACACGTCTCGGAAAATTCGTTGCTGCTCATGCGCACGGGGCACAAGGCATCAGAGCCGCAATCAAAGCAGGTGTGCGAACAATCGAGCACGGGACATTCATTGACGACGAAGGCATAGAGCTGATGAAGAAGCACGGAACGTTCCTCGTCCCGACGATGCGCACGATTGAAATTCTTGCCGAAGATCCCGGAACGACTGCATCAGCAGGAAGAATGAAAGCATATCAGCTTTCGAAGAAGTATTTCAACACGATGATTGAGAATATCAAAAAGTGTGTTCAGCGCGGCGTGAAGATTGCGTTCGGCAGCGATATGGTTTCGATGCCGCTTGGGCTTTCTGCGCAGGAGTTTCGTCTTCACATTCTCGCGGGACAAACGCCGATGGGTGCGATTCGCTCTGCGACTATCATCTCCGCCGAGGCGCTGAATATGCAAAACGATGTCGGCAGCATTGAAGCGGGAAAGTTTGCAGACATTATTGCCGTTGAAGGCAATCCGCTGATTGACATTACGGCGTTGGAGAGAGTTGGGTTTGTGGTGAAGGATGGGAAGGTGTACAAGAATACGATTGCGCGATAAAGCTTTTCAGTGTTGCGATGATGCAATGATTCAATCGTGAATGTCAGATGTGGGGAGAGATTGCGAAACAAAAAGCGGCCTAGTTGTTTCTGGACTACGATTTTTGAGCATTTCCGCTAATAGCGAAATTGTGCACGATTCGTGCCGTTTTACTATTTTTTAGTAACAAATGTCAAGTTATTTTTTGTTATCAAAGTTGACTTGGTGTTCATGTTGTGCTAAATTGTTTAACAACATGGCAGGGGGAGTTGTGTTATTTTTGGGTAGCCATCAGCTTCTGAGAGCGGGGTGTGAGGAGGAAAAGAGCATGGCTAAAGTCGTTCAACTGATGAAATTCTTTCCTTCTTCACTTCAATTTTTCAAACATCATTCTACTGCTGCCCTTGAATAGGGGTAAGAATGAGTGTTTTCTTGTTAGGAATAACAATTGCGAGATTTGCACTGGAAGAAACTTTTTGATCGTATACTCGTTCATAGGGATACGAAATGGGTATTTATCCCAAAACCCGTAAGGGGAATTTGAAGGAGAAAATTACAATGGATAACTGTGCCGCTAATGGTCATAGTGTAAATGGTGTTACATCAAGGGGAAGAATCATTGCATATGGAATAATGGATGTTTCTCAATCTGCATTTACAGGAATAGGCAACCTTGATTTTACAAGGATGATTACTTACTTCCGTTATTACAGAATAATCCATCTTTTGGAAGACCTGATACCGGAGCTGGAGGACATCTCTCTTGCAAATGAGAACGAAGCCATCGAAGTAACACATTTGCTCGGCAAACTTATCAAGGGAATCAATACGGTGCTCGGAGCAGGAACGGCACCATTCAATTATTACAGAAGAGACAAAGTGATAGCACAGCTAAAGCAGAAGAGAGATCAGCTTTTCGATATTTTGGAAGACATGAAAATCGCGGTAGATAGTGTGCGGTTGAAAGAATCAAAAGCAAGAATCGAAGCTGGGCATTTTGTAGAACATGATGACTTCTGGAATCGCCTTGGCGTACAAAATTAAGTACGATGGTGAACTTCTGGATAAAGGTGGTGAGATCAAAATCAAAATCCCCAAAAATGTTCTCGATTCGATAAAGGAAAAAATTGAAGACATCGCCGAATGTGCGGACACTTACAAACACAAGTATCTAAAATACGGTTTGAAAGGATACTGTAAGATTCTTTGGGGAGGTTTTAGGGTTATCTACTCCGTAGATCATATTACACAAAGCATGAACATACACGAAATAGGACCGCGTGGTAGCGTTTATGACTAAAGCCGGAATAAAATCCGGCTTTTTATTTTCCCACCTCACCTCTTTGTCACTCACACCTTTTTAGACAATCTCAAATTTGAGCACTACCGAATATCAGATTGATTTTCTCTCATCACTTCTCTACCTTGAGTCAGTGTATTCTCACCGAAACGACCAAACGAAAATCCAAGGAGTACCATGCATCGAGAAATCCATAGTTGGTACAGTCCGCGCCTCAACAAGGAAATGGAAATTGCCGTGTACGGGCACTACGGCATAGCGCTGCTGATGTTTCCTTCTGCCGCGGCAGATTTTCTTGAGTATGAACGCTTCTATCTGATTGATTCGATTGCGCCGTTCATCGAGGCGGGAACAATCAAAGCGTTCAGCATCAACAGCATCAACAGCGAAAGCTGGCTGAACGAACACATGCCGCCGCCCTACAAAGCGATTCGTCATCAACAGTACAATGACTATATCACGGAAGAGGTTGTGCCGTTCATTCGCGCGAAGACGAGCGACGAAACACCGATCATTACGACCGGTGTAAGCCTCGGGGCGCTGCATTGCGCGAACACATTCTTCCGCCGTCCGGATTTGTTCGACGGCACGATTGCGATGAGCGGTTCGTACGACATCAAAGCGTATTCCGACGGTTACTACGATGACAACTGTTACTTCAATTCACCGGTGGATTATCTTCCGAATTTGAATGATGAATACTTGCTCGGACTTCTCCGCTCGAAGCATCACGTTTACATTTTGTCGGGACAGGGAAACTACGAAGCGCCTGAGCGCTCAGTGCAGCTTGGAAGAATTCTCGACGCGAAAGGGATTCCGCACGTCGTTGATTTGTGGGGACACGACGTGCCGCACGATTGGCCCACGTGGCGTTCAATGCTGCCGCATGTGCTGGGTACGAGGTTTTGAATTGTAGGTCGAGTCGCTGACTCGACCAAATCGTGCTATCGGTAGGGGCGTTCAATTGGACGCCCCTACGAGTTTATGAAAAGAGAGAAAACAATCTACAAGAATGTCAGCCGCATCTGAACTTCAGAAGCTTCAATCTCAAATCATCGCCTGCCGCAAATGCCCTCGCCTCGTCCGCTGGCGCGAGAAGGTTGCGCGAGAAAAAGTCAAACGCTTTGCCAACGAGGAGTACTGGGGCAAACCCATTCCAAGCTTCGGCGACCCGGACGCACGATTGTTGTTGGTCGGATTGGCGCCTGCCGCACATGGCGGCAACAGAACGGGGCGTATGTTTACCGGCGACAATAGCGGCAACTGGCTCTACCGCGCATTGCACAAAGCTGGCTTTGCAAATCAAGCCGAGTCAACTCATCGCAATGATGGATTGAAACTTACCGATTGCTACATTACTGCAACGCTTCGTTGCGCGCCTCCATTCAACAAACCTACGCCGAAAGAAATCTTAAACTGCAGACCCTTTCTTCTCCAGGAGATTGAACTACTCAGGAATGTTCAAGTGGTGATCGGATTGGGGAAGATTGGATTTGAAGCAGCGATCAATGGTTATCGGGAGTTAGGAAAGATTGAACTCAAGGCGAAGCCGAAGTTTGCGCACTGCGCAACGTATAAGTTTGGCGGTATCACCTTCATCGCATCATTTCATCCGAGCCAGCAAAACACATTCACCGGAAAATTGACTGAGGCGATGTTTGATAAAGTTTTTTCAACAGCAAAGAAATTTTTGAACCGCCAAGACGCCAAGAAAATCTTATCCTGAATGAGGATCTTATGAGAAGCTACGTGTTGTGCCTTTTGCTTTGGTTCTCCATCGCCGACGCTCAACGTCTTCCCAAAGGGAAAGAAAATCCAATCCGGGAGCGAACGATTGATATCCTGCACTACAAAGGGAATCTTGTATTCGAGTTTGCGAGAGGTCGAGTCTTCGGTGAAGCGACCATTACACTTACCCCCCTGCGACAGGTTGATAGTATTGTGTTCGATGCATTGTATCTCAACATCAAATCTGTGAGAGATGGGAAGAAGAATGCAGCACTCGTGTATCGCTCAACAGACAAATCACTGAACGTCAAACTTCCTCAAACAAAAACTGTTGGTGATACAGTCACGCTCGGCATCGTGTACGAAGCAACACCGCGAGCAGGAATGTATTTTCATTCTGATCCAAGCAATCCTCGAAACTACATCGTTGATACGTACGGCGAAGGCGGGCTGCACGCCAACTGGCTTCCGATTTACAACGACGTGAACGATAAGTTTTCTTCTGAAATGCTTGTCAATGTTCCAACGCCGTACACGGTAATCTCTAACGGCAAGTTAGTCGAAACAATCATGGGGCGGGAAGGATTCACAACATATCACTGGCTTCAGACTCTTCCACATTCAAACTATCTCGTCGCGTTGTACATCGGAGATTTTGAAGAAGGCAAACTTGCTCCTGCGTTCGGCTCAATTCCAATAAGTTATTGGGTGCCGCGTGGAAGGTTGAAGGAAGGGGCTTTCGCATTTCGCAACACGACGAAGATGGTGGAGTTTTTCTCCGAGCGATTCAACTATCGTTATCCATGGGAGAAGTATGACCAGATTGCCGTGCCTGACTATTCCATCGGCGCAATGGAACATACGGGCGTAACGGGTCATCGCATCTGTGTGCTGCGCGATTCCACCGCGCCGTTCGATTTCGGTCCGCCGGACTTCACTCAGTATTCAACTGATTGGTCAGCCGAAGCAACAATCTCGCACGAGCTGGCGCATCACTGGTTCGGTGATAATCTCACCTGCCGCAATCTCAGCTACATCTGGCTGAACGAGAGCTTCGCGAGTTATTGCATGATGTTGTGGGATGAAAAGTCGGTTGGTCGCGACCAATTGTTATTCGATGTGCAGCTTGCGAAGAAACATTATCTGAACTATGTGAAGAAAGAACATACAATTCGTTCGCTGGAATATCAGAACTTTGATAACCCCGACATCATCTATAATGAAGAACACACGTATCTCAAGGGCGCTTGCATTCTTCACATGCTGAGAGATGTTTTAGGTGATGACCAGTTCTTCCGGGCGATGAGTTACTATCTTCACAAGCATGAATTCAAGAATGTTGTGAGTGACGATTTGAAGATTGCGATTCAAGAAGCGACGGGGCAGAATCTTGATTGGTTTTTTGAAGATTGGATTACGGGCGCGGGTCATCCACAGCTTGAAGTCAGTTACAAGTTTGTACCTGAAAGAAAAGTAATTGACCTGTCGGTGAAACAAGTCCAGCCGATTGTTGAAGGACAAGGCTTGTTCACGTTGCCCGTTTCAATCACGATTGCGACTCCAAACAGAAAGTGGAGCGAGAAGATTTGGGTAAAAGGCGAAACCGAGCATTTTATTTTGAAGTGTGACGAGAAACCGCTGATGGTGAGTTTTGATGGTGAAGGAAATCTTGTTGCTGATGTCCGGTTTGAAAAAGAGTTCGAGGAGCTTGCATATCAAGCTGCGCACGATGCATTGCCGGGAAGATTGTGGGCGATGCGGCAGATGGCAGAAAACCATCCGACCGACGCGAGCACGCTCGAAACGTTGTCGAACATAATCTCAAAGCCGACCTCTTGGTCGGACGCAGCGGAAGCGGCAGAATTGCTCGGTGAGTTACGAACAGAGGCTGCAATGAAGGTTGTCCGGCAAGCATTAACTTCGCAGGACTATCGAGTTCGCAAAGCGGCTGTGTTGGGTCTTGTGAAGTTTGGTTTTCCTGCGAGCAGTATGCTGCAAGAAATAATTCAGAGCGATTCGCACAGTGATGTTGTCGGAACGGCAATCGTGGCTCTTGCAAAGGTGGATAAGAAGCTCGACCCGCACTTGATCACCAAGCAGCTTGGCCGGAAATCATGGTACGACGAGATTACGATTGCGTGTCTCAAAGCGCTGGGCGAGCTGAAGAACCCGTCGGCAGTATCAACGCTCAAGCAGTACACCGGCATCACACACAATCAATATGTTCGTGAAGCGTCAATTGTTGCATGGAGCGAATGCTCGCCCGGTGACAAAGACCTGCATACCATGTTGAGCGAACTTGCCCGCAAAGCCACACTCCGCTTGCAGCAAAAGGCAATCACTCTGCTTGGTGATTTGTATGTGAAAGATGGAATTCCGGTATTGGAAGAATTGACGAAACTTGATGTCGATGCGAACGTAACTGTTGGAGCGAAAGACGCTTTAGAGAAGATAAAGCGAGTTCACGAAGCGAAATGAATCTTGTTTGTCTTCTAAAGATTCGTATCTTATCTGAAGTTTTCAGAACAACCTGACCGGAGTAATGAAAAAGCCTCGCATTCCATTCCTCCACCAATCCATAATTTCACTGAGGCAATAGCGAAGACATGGGAAAATTAGCATTAGTCCTTTCCGGCGGCGGTGCACGCGGCGCATTTCAAGCGGGCGCGCTTGTCGAGTTGCTGGATTACTTTGACCGTAATGACAAGCGCATCAACATTCTTTCCGGGACGTCAGTTGGCGCGCTGAATGGTATGAGTATCGCGCAGGCGGATAATTTGACGGCGGCGCAGCACGAAATCGAGCATCAATGGAAGAGCCTGACGAACGACGACATCTATAAACTCCGCGGCTGGGAAATCTTTAAGCTCATTCTGAAGTTTGCAACACGCCGCATTGAGAAGTGGCCCTCCGTTCCGGGCGTCGATTCTATTTTCGATAACACTCCTCTATACAACAAATACGTTGAGAATTATCTGGACCTTGACGCAATCCGTTCCCGCCGCACAGTGGACGACTTTTTCGTCTCTCTTACTTCTCTTCATACAGGTGCCGCGTATCTGCAATGCCTGACAACCGAGCCTGACGTACAGAAGGCGAAAGAATACATCATGGCGTCAACTATTACAACGGTTGCCTATCCACCCGTGAACACTGTTGTTGTTGATCCCGAAATTCCCGAGCATCTGCAGGACACGCCACAGCTTTACGCTGACGGCGGCATCTCGAACAAGACTCCCCTCAAATCAATTCTGCAAACCGGCGACATCAGTGAGTTGTATGTTGTCAACACGTATCCGACATATCCGAACAAGACAGAAGACAGCATCAAAGCGACATTTCCGAATGTGTTCTCAATCTTGATTCGTACAGCGGTTGAGTTGTTGCCGAATTTATATTTTCATCGCGATATGCAAAGCGTGAAGGACGTAAACAACGATTTGGAAACGTGGCAAACATTGAAATCCCGTCTCCTCAATTCAGTCAGAGACGACAAAACTCGCGTGAGGCTTGAAGAAGTGTTGGCTGAAGAAGAGAACAAGTTTTCGTTCAAACAAGGGAATAAACAAATAATCAATCCGGTGATCATCGCACCCGATGAAGAGTTGCCTATTCAGGACACTGAGTTTGTTCAGCCGAAACTTGGCGAGACGTTCGAGATGGGGAGGGTGAAGGCGAGGGATGTGTTGGGTAAGAAGTCCTCAACCCTGAGCGCTGTTTGCGAAGGGTCTCTGCAATAGCGTATCACCGCCTCACGAATGGGAATGCGTCATTCCATGAGCCAGATCCTTCGCCTCATACAGCGAGGCTCAGGATTGAAAACGTGAATCACGATCGCAGTTTTATCCTAAACGTCGTTCCCGCCCCCACCGCGCTTTGCTTCACAAACAACTTTCCTTTGTGGTAATCTTCGATGATGCGCTTCGAGAGAGAAAGTCCCAAGCCCCAGCCTCGTTTCTTCGTGCTGTAGCCCGGACGAAAAACATCCTTGTGAAGCTTCGGGTCGATGCCTTTGCCCGTGTCGCTCACGTCAATCGTTGTCGTCTTACCGTGCTGTTCGATTCTGAAAGAGATTCTTTCGGTTGGACCGTCCATCGCATCAAGAGCGTTCTTCATCAAGTTTTCAATTACCCACTCGAACAACTCTCGGTTGATGTGGGCATGAAAATTTCCCGGCGTTGCGATGACAAGCTCGATACTTTTTCCAGACTTCGGGATTCGCTTCGCAATGTAGTTGATAACGCCTTGGATGACTTCCGTGAGGTTTTCGTCTTTCAGATCAGGCTTCGACCCAATTTTCGAAAATCTCGCGGCGACTTTGTTCAGCCGCTCGATGTCATTACTCATCTCGCCGACTGTTTCACTCAGCTGCGGATTGCCCGTTGCATGGTCTTTTGCAAGCTCAAGCCAGCCCATGATGCTCGAGAGCGGTGTGCCGAGCTGGTGCGCGGTCTCCTTAGCCATGCCGACCCAGATGTTGCTCTGCTCGCTCCGCTTGATGTAGCTAAAGCCGACGTACGCAATGAGAATAAACAATCCCGCGAGCGTAAACTGAATGTATGGCAGCCAGCGCAGCCTGCGAATCAAATCCGACTCGCCGTAGTGCACGATGCTGAGCACGGTTGAATCATTGAGTGCAGCTTTGATTGGCGTGTTCTGTTTGTCGAGGTCGGCGATGATTTTTCTGAGATACGCTTCTTGCTGTTCTGGCGTGAGCGTTGTGTCCATCTTGACGTTGCGTGCGCTTGGGCGAATTGGCTGGATGGGATTGTTCTGTGCATCGGTGAGCACCATCGGGAAATCAATGGTGCGGATGATTTCATTAAACACAAAGCTGATGTCGCCGGTGGATTTTTCGCTTGCGACGTACTCGATGGAGCGGGCGTAGAGGTCAACAATCTCGCGCTCCTTCGCAAGTAGTTGCCCGATCATGTTGCGTGAATAGATGAGCATTCCCACAACAATCGCAATGGCGATAATGAGCAGAAAGATTTTAAAGTTGGCGGTTTTCATTTCTGTTTCTCAGTTCTGAGCGGAGCGAAGAATCTCACTGCCATTAGTCGGCGGTGAGACCTTTCACTTCGCTCAAGGTTGAGGGGCAGAAGCATAGAATGTCTGATCGCGCCGAGGACCAACGGAAACAATCCACGTTTGCGTTCCCGTCAGCTCCGCGAGTGCATTAAGATACGTTCCTGTTGCCTGCGGAAGCTCAAAATAGTTCCTTGCCGAGGAAAGCGCTGTCTTCCATCCTACAAACGATTCGTACACAGGCTTCACTTGTTCAAGTGTCTTCACATCAGTCGGAAATGTTTTCAGTCGCTTGCCGTTCACTTCGTAGCCAAAGCATACCTTTATCTCATCAAACTCATCCAGCACATCAAGCTTCGTGATAACGGTTTTTTGAATTCCGTTCACCATCGCAGAGTACTTGAGAGCAACAGCATCAAACCATCCACAACGTCGTGAACGACCGGTTGTTGCGCCAAACTCGTGTCCGATTGTGCGAAGTCGATCGCCTGTCTCATCGAGAAGTTCGGTTGGGAAGGGACCGTTGCCGACACGGGTTGAGTATGCCTTCACAATTCCAATTATCGAATCAACTGCTGTTGGCGGAATCCCGAGTCCGGTACATGCGCCACCGGAAGTTGGATTTGATGACGTGACGAATGGATACGTTCCGTGGTCAACATCCAACAGTGCGCCTTGCGCGCCTTCGGCGATAATTTTTTTCCCTTCCTTCAATGCGTTGTTGAGATAGAGCGACGTGTCGGTGATGTACTCGTCAATCTTCTTATCAAAATCCTGATACCCGGCGATGATTGCATCAACGTCAATCTTCGTCTCGCCATACACTTTGGTGAGAATTTGATTCTTTTCTTCGATGTTCGATTTCAACTTCTTCGCGAGAATATCGCGGTCGAGCAAGTCAACAATCCTGATTCCCACACGCATGAACTTGTCGATGTACGCGGGACCGATGCCGCGTCCGGTCGTCCCGATTTTGTTGGAGGTCTTTTCGCGGATTGTGTCGAGCATCTTGTGGTACGGCATAATGAGATGCGCGTTGTGGCTGACGAGCAATCTCCCTTTGATGTCGATGCCGGCTTTTTGCAGTTGAGCGATTTCGCTCATCAATGCTGAGGGGTCAATGACAACGCCGTTGCCGATGACGCAGGTGATGTGTGGATGAAAAATTCCGGAGGGAATCAGATGGAGAACATACGTTTGGTCGCCGATGCAGACGGTGTGGCCCGCGTTTGCACCGCCTTGGTAACGTGCGACGATGTCGGCATGCTCGGAAAGCATGTCCACAACTTTTCCTTTTCCTTCATCGCCCCACTGGGCGCCAACGATGATTTGGACGGGCATTCTACAAATCCTCAAGAGAAAAGCTTCACCACGAAGGCACGAAGGACACGAAGTTATACAAAGAGTCTCTCAGTCTCATAACAAGAAAAACTTGGTGAAACCTTGGTGTCTTAGTGTCTTGGTGGCAAGTTTTTGGTTTCTCAAAGAAAAAAAATCCGACCTCTCGGTGAAGAAAGGCCGGACATTGCGTTCTCAGAGTCAATCACTTTTTGAAACTCGCTGCCGCGTCAGCAACGGTCTTGTGCGTTTCAAGAATGCCTGTGAGTTTAGTGACTTTTATGAGCTCAAGGATCTTATCGGAGGCTTTTGCGATTTTCAATCCGCCGCTGGCACTCTTCATTGTTGATGCGCCTTTGATCAACATGCCGAGTCCCGAGCTGTTGATGATATCGACGCTGCCCAAATCGATGACGACATGTTTTTTCTTGGACTCAATCAACTCAACCAATTTGTCGTTCAGCGTTGAAGCGTCGGGCCCGCCCATCAGATTCCCTTCAATTGCAATTACCGTTACACCGCCCTGCTGTGAAGTTTTGAATTTCATGACGACCTCTCTGATTGAGAGTGAAAAATTCTGCCCACGAATCTTCACTAATCTACACGAATCTTTTTTGATTCTTATTAGTGAAGATTTGTGTGAATTCGTGGGCGATAATTGTTACGGTTCACTTCCCCAAATATCCACGCCTGCTGTTGGGCGCGGTGAATGATCTTGCAATGACAACTCAAATAAAATTAGTCAATTAACTTTGCTTGCTTCTTTGCGCGGTTCGACCACTCAAGAACAACCGCGCTTGCGATGTAAATAGATGAATATGTCCCCGTGATGATACCGATAGTGAGAACGAATGAGAAGCCGCGCAGCACTTCGCCGCCGAGGGAAAAGAGCACTATGGTGACGATGAAGATCGTGCCCGACGTAATAATCGTGCGGCTCAATGTTTCATTCAGGCTCTTGTTAATGAGTTCGAACAATCCCATCGTCTTAAAGATTTTCTGGTTCTCACGGATACGGTCGAAGATAACGACAGTGTCGTTGACGGAAAGACCGACGAGCGTAAGAAACGCGGCGATCATGTTCTGGTTGATTTCAAGGTTGAAGTTCGGCGTGAAGCCGTCGAGAATCGAAACGAGTCCGAGCGTAACGAGCACGTCATGAAACAACGCGACAACCGCGCCGACGCCATATATCCACTTGAAGCGGAACGCAACATAGATGCAAATTGCAACCAGTGACCAGAAGACTGCCCAGAATGCATCGCGCCGCAGCTCAGCACCGACCTTCGGACCGATTTTGTCTTCCTTTGTTACAATGTGAGAATTGTTCGGGAAACTTGCATCCAATCCTTGGCGAATCTTGTCGCCGGTTGTTGTTCCCGTTGCCTGCTCCGTCGTGCGAACGAGAATATCTCGATCACTGCCGAATGATTTTATTTCCGGCTTGTTGAGACCAATCTTCGTCATCGCATCGCGTACTTCACCGATTTGCACCGGATTATCGAAGCGGACAATTATTTCTGTCCCGCCAAGGAAGTCAATGCCGTAATCCAAGCCCTTCATGGCGAGTGAAATCATGCCGACGAGAATAATGGTTCCGGAGATCGCATACCACGATCGCCGCTTGCCCATGAAATCAATAGTTGTTTTTCCAAAAAGCCGCATGTAGAAATTACTCCTGAGGTAGTAGTGCTAACTATTTCTTTTTCTATCCGCCGCAAGAAGCGTGGCGAGATTCTCATTCCAACATCGAGTTTGGCTTCCCTGTCTGCCGGCAGGCAGGACTCCGTTCGCCAAAATACGTTGGAATGGCATCAGCCGAAGTTGACTGCCGTGCTTGATTTATCGGTTAAGATATTGAAGATCACTCGCGTGATGAAAATTGCGCTGAACATACTGGCCGCGATACCAATCATCAATGTAAGCGCGAACCCTTGTACAGGTCCTGTTCCGAATTGAAACAGAATCAACCCGGTGATGAACGTTGTTAAGTTGGAGTCGAAGATTGCAGTGAACGCTTTCTCGTAGCCGGCGTCAATTGCCGCCCGAAGCGTTTTGCCCGTTGCCTGCTCTTCTCGGACGCGTTCATAGATCAGAACGTTTGCGTCAACCGCAACGGCAAGTGTGAGGATAATACCCGCAATGCCGGGCAGCGTAAGAGTGCCATGGAATGCTGCAAGGATTCCGAGCAACAACAACATGCAGAACACCACTGCGACGTCCGCAACCACGCCGCCGGTGCGATAGTACATAACCATAAAGATAATCGTCAAAAGAGTCGCAAGCCCTGAGGAGAGCAAGCCGCTGCGAATTGAGTCTTCGCCGAGTGACGCTCCAACGGAGCGTTGCTCGACAATTTCAACCGGTGCAGGTAACGCGCCTGCCTTCAATACGATTTCGAGGAGTTTTGCTTCCTCCTGACTCTCCATGCCTTCAATCTGGGAGTGACCGCCGATTATTTTGTTCCGCACAACCGGCGCGGAGAACACTGCATTGTCCAACACAATCGCGATCCGCTTGTTGATGTTGGCACCGGTAATGCGCGCCCAATCTTTTGAACCGGTGTTATCCATTTCCATTGTAACAATGGGCTGGTTTGTGTTTTGGTCAATCGTCCATCGTGCATTGGAGATAACGCCGCCAGTGAGTTCCGGATTTGCTTTTACAGGGTAGAGCGTGAAATACTTCTTTCCTTCGCTCACAAACCGGGGCTTTGCGCTGAAGAGAAATTGCATATCGGACGGAATGATGCGCTGAACATCTTCTCTGTCGAATATGCGGCGAATTTTATCCTTGTTCTCTTCTTCAACAATCGCTTCGCCGGGAGCGCGGTTGTCAACCAGGGCAATTCCAAACCACGGATGCTTTTGCTTGAACTCTTCCGGCGTCATGTCCTTTTCTGCTTTGCTCTTCGTGGAGTCGGCAGACTTGAGAAGAAGATTGCTTGCAGACGTGTCTTTTGCGGTTGAATCCGTTACGCCAGTTTCAGCCAATGCTTTGTCAATTGCCTGCATGACTGTTACGGCTTGCTCCGGTTCTTTCAAGAGTTTGAATTCGAGCAGTGCCGTTCCTTGCAACAACTGACGCACTTCGCTTTCTTTTGTCACGCCGGGAAGCTCAACGATAATACGCGAGCTGCCAAGTTTTTGGATCGAAGGCTCGGACACGCCGTATTGGTCAACGCGGTTGCGCACAATTTCCATTGCGCGGTCAATTGCCTTCTTTGTTTCGTCATCAAGAAACTTTGTAATCTCGTCGTTGGTTTCCCGAAGACTTCTGTAATACCTGCTCATGCGAATCTGCCGCGCTTCAAACTTCTTGCGAAGAATGGAAACAGCCGATTCATCGGACTTGCGCACTTCTTCAGAAGTTTCTTTTATGATCTGAGCAAACACGTCGTCCTTATTTTTCGCCAGGTCCTCAATCAATTTGAGCACGTTGACTTCCAGAACGACGCGCATGCCGCCCTGCAAATCCAGACCAAGCTTGATGCGTTTTGCTCGCGCGTCGCGAATCTCTGCTTCATTCTTTTCGATGAAGTCAAGACTGTCTTTGCCGCTCAGTCCGCTCAGCGTTTTGTGGAGTTGATAGTCTTTGTATGTTGGCCATAAATAATAAGCGCCCAACGCAACGGCGAGAGCAATAATGGTAATTTTGAAACGATACTTCTGCACAACAAACCTCCGGGATTCAAAAATCGGGAATTGAGTGTGGAAGGAAAAGGAATTCTCAAAATCAAAGCCATCAAATGTAAACCAATCGGCGGAGAAAGTCAATTAGAGATTGCATCTACAGGCACTTTCGGTTATATTTATTCTACTTTTAGATTTAGTTTTCCTTCCATTTGTACATTAGAGGTTTTCGGTTTTATGCCTATCATGACCCGCATGCGGGAAAGCATGCCTGTAATCTTGTTTGGACTCCTGATTGCATTCCTCATCACCATTATTTTCGAATGGGGTATGGACTATCTCGGGATGCGTTCAGGTGGACAAAATGCCATCGTCGGTTCCGTTGATGGAAAAGACATTACGCTGCAAGAGTTCTCCGAGCTTGTCAATAATGTAACGGACAATCAAAAACAACAGAACAATGTTGAGCCGGATGAAAACCAATTGAAACAAACGCGCGATCAAGTGTGGCAGCAGCTTGTAACGCAACGTTTGATTGATGAACAAATCAAGAAGCTCGGACTCACCGTTAGCGACCAGGAAATTGTCGATTGGGTTCGCGGCGATAATCCGCCGGAAGATTTGAAGCGAAACTTTGTTGACTCCACCGGACAATTTCGTCGTGACATCTACGAGCAATTTTTACGCGATCCAAATCAATTCATCAAAGACCCGAAAGGCGGCGACAAAGCGTTCGGCACCAAGTGGCTTGCTGATTACGAAAAGAATCTTCGTCAGCGCCGGCTTCAGGAGAAGCTGCAGAGCCTCGTTACCGCTTCGGTGCGCGTAAGTGAAGGCGATGTTCGCAAACAGTTCCAAGATCAAAATGTGAAATATGATGCGATATTCGCCCTCTTCGACCCCAATACATTCGTGAAAGACGATCAAGTCAATGTTACCGACGCTGACTTGAAAGCGTTCTACGACGAGAATCTTGAGTCGTACAAGTTTCAAGCCTCACGCAAGCTGAAGCTTGTAACATTCATCGAGAATCCATCTGCAGCGGACTCAGCATCAAAGGACAAAGACATTCAAGACGCACTCCAGAAAGCGAAGAGTGGAGTTGATTTTATTCAGCTTGTCAACACGTTTTCCGATAAGTCGGATTCTAGTGCGTGGTTCAAGCATGGAGAGATGAGTCCGAACATTGAAAGTGCCGTTTTCTCGGCAAACGTTGGAGATGTTATTGGACCGCTGAACGAGGTGGACGGTTATCATCTCATCAAAGTGCTTGACGGGCGAAAGGGTGACAAAGAGTCCGTCCACGCAAGCCACATCTTGTTCCAGATTAACGGGCCAGATTCAAATGCGGTGAAGGCGACTGCTACGGAAGTTGCACGTCAAGCAAAGTCGGGACAGGATTTTGCCGCGCTTGCAGCGAAGCATTCGAAAGACCCAAGCAATGCACAGAAAGGCGGCGAACTCGGCTGGTTCGGCAAGGGTCGTATGGTTCCGCAGTTTGAAGAAGCATGCTTCAAAGCGAAAGTTGGTGAAATTGTCGGACCTGTTCGCACAGCGTTCGGCTTGCATATCATCAAGCTGACTGGCCGCGATTCGCGTGAAGTGAAGATCGCCAGTATCATCACAAAGATTACCGCAAGCTCGCAAACAAAGAATGATATCGCTGACCGCGCAAAAGATTTTGCTGCGAACGCAAAGGAGTCTGAATTCACGAAAGAAGCAAAAGCAACCGGACTTGAGCCGCGAGAAGCTGATGTCCAAGAAAAGGGCGGCGTGATTCCTGGGGTTGGTGTCAATGAAGCAATCACCAAATGGGCGTTCAAGAATAAAGTCGGTTCCGTTAGCGATCCTTTTTCGGTTCCGAACGGATGGGGCGTGTTCACCATTGCAGAAGCAAGGGATGCAGGAGTGAAACCGTTTGATGAACTCAAAGAATCTCTCAAGCCACAAGTGCTTCGCAAGAAGAAAATCGAGAAGCTAAAAGAGATTACAGCAGAGATGAAATCAAAGCTCGCTGCTTCAGACAGCTTGACAAAGTTGAGCACGATTGACTCGCGCATTCAAGTACAGCGCACAAATCCATTCCTGCTCAGTGCAGGTGCGCCTGGCGTTGGTCGCGACCTGAATTTCTTTGGCGTTGTTGAAGGATTGAGCCCAGGACGGATATCGGCGCCCTTTGTAGGTGCAGGTTCACGTGGCATATATTTGGTGCAGCTTGTTTCGAAGACACCGTTTGACTCAACCGCATTCACTGGTCAACGCGAGACTCTACGGAATCAGCTTTTGCAGGAGAAACGCAGTCGCCACATTGCTGAATGGCTTGCAAAACTCAAAGAAACTTCTAACATTGAAGACAATAGAGATACTTTTTATAGATAATTTTTTTCGAGAGGTGAGATATGAGGTGTGCTCGTATTCTCAATGTGTTGGGGATGGTGTTTGCAATACTTTCGCAGTCGCCCGCATCCGACGGAAAGAACTTTTCGGTGTCGTTGAAGGGGAGCCTCACAACAGGCTCCCAACTTTTTCCCAATCCGAATTCCTCCGATGAAGCGCAACGCGCTGAGTTTTTTCCCCTCAAAGATATTTGGGGCTACGGCATGGAAGTGCGCTACCGGTTTCCTGAAACCGACCTTGCCATCGCTCTTTCCGCAGATTATCTTCGAACAACACAAGGCTCTTCAATACGACTTTCCGGCAAGCAAATTCCTGTTGATGATGGGTATCGCGTTATTCCTGTTGAGCTTACCGGTTACTTCATAATTCCAATTTCGGGTGAAGTTTTAGGAGTGTACATGGGCGGCGGCGGCGGCGCGTATTTCGGTCATCGCATCTACCGCATCGGCAGCACGGATGCGCCTTCCATTGATCACGGTGTTGGGTTTGGTATTCATGTGTTGAGCGGTCTGAGTTATCGTTTCAATGACATCATTTCGTTGAATGCAGAAATGAAGTTCCGCGATCTGCAGTTCAGCTCAGTCAATCAGTTTTCTACTCCGCAGGTGCAATACGGTCCGACACTCGTGAACGTCAGCACAAAACCATTTGAGTCGCTTGTGCACACGGATGGCATCATCTTTCAGCTCGGCGTTGTCATCGAGTTTTAGAGAAATGTGAATAGATCAATCCTCCAACACCTCGCCCCTCCCTCACTCCGGTCTGCTGACAGTCTTCGTCTTGATCTCGCAGCCAAGTTTGATGTAGTTGACAAAGATGTTCTCATTGCCGGCATGAAGTTCTCTCTGCTGAAAGTCCGCGACACGAACAACCTTGTTGATGCAATCGATCAGGAAACATTTGCAGAAGATGAGCGCCTTCCCTACTGGGCGGATATTTGGACTTCATCACTCGAACTTGCTCGTTGGTGTTTAGAAGAAGCTGACATCAAAGACAAGCGCGTTCTCGAACTCGGCTGCGGGCTTGGTCTTCCCGGAATTGCAGCAGCAAAAGCGGGAGCAAGGGTTGTACTCTCCGACTATGAGCAAGATGCACTTGACTTCGCTCGATACAACGCAGTGAGAAATCTCTCCGAAGAAATTCTCGCATCGAATGTCACGTTCCTTCAGCTTGACTGGCGTAACTTGTTGCCGAGCCACTTGCCTGCGTTGGAAAAGTTTGATATGATTATTGCAGCCGATGTGGTGTACGAGAGGAGAAATTTCTTTCCGTTGATTGATGTACTGACAAAACTTCTCAAACCTGATGGCATCGCCGTCATAACAGAACCGGGACGAACAATCGGCGAGTATTTTTTCAATTTGTTGAAGGAAGAACACTTCCACCTCGCAACATCAAAGCACAACGTTGAGCTGGATGGAAAACGAAGTGATCTCACGAGAGCCACAATCAGGAATTCCTGATTACTACTCCAATACTCTTCCATTGGATAGTTCAATCGTCAATCTGCAATCTTCGATCTCAAATGTCAGATACGCTTCACCAACGTAAGAATCTTATCTTCTTGACCGGCTTCATGGGAAGCGGCAAGAGCACGATCGGACCGATTCTTGCCAACACACTCGGCTATGATTTCGCAGATGTGGACAAGTTGGTGGAAGAACGCGTTGGCAAAACGGTGAGAGAGATTTTTCAAGAAGATGGTGAAAAATTTTTCCGTGAGATTGAGCGGCAGGTATTGAAAGAAGTCAGCCGGTCCGTTCATCACGTCATCTCGCTCGGCGGCGGCTCTGTTGTTGACCCGAATAACTTTGCTGTTGTGAAGAACTCCGGCATTCTCGTTTATCTTCAATCCTCTCCCGAACAACTCCTCAGACGCTTGCTGCACAAAACTGACCGTCCCGTTCTTTCCGACAGCGAAGGTCAGCGGCTCAACCCTGAACAGCTTCGCGAACGTGTGTTACAGCTCTATGCAGACCGCGAGCCAATCTACTCACAAGCACATCTCACTATCTATACCGATGATAAGAAAGTGGGAATGACGGTGGATGAGATCGTTAGGAAGCTTTCGCATCTCGCCAGATAAAACTGTGCGCTCGCCTACAATTCGTTGCTTCTCAATGACTCAATTCCTATATTTACGCACGATTATTCACAGAAACGGGGGCATTGTGGTATCCTTTACTGAAAGCGCACTTCAGGAGCTTCTCCAAAGTTTCAAGGGGAAGAAGATTGCCGTGGTCGGCGATTTGATGGTTGACCGCTATTATTGGGGAACTGTTGGCCGCATTTCGCCGGAAGCGCCGGTACCGGTTGTTGAAGTTGTTGAAGAACAGGTGCGGCTTGGCGGCGCTGCGAACGTTGCGAATAACATCCAGACGTTAGGCGGCGATCCAATGCTCGTTGGTCTGATTGGCAATGACCACCCGGGGCAGGTTTTTATCGACATTCTGAAGCAGCGTAATCTTTCTGCTAAGGGAATTGTCACAGACGCATCACGTCCGACGACGATCAAGACTCGCGTTATTGCCCATGCACAACACGTTGTTCGCATCGACTACGAATCCAAGGCAGAATGTCCCGTGCACATCCGTCATCTGATTGTTGATGCAGTGAAATACAACATCCACGAACTTGACGCGATCATCATCGAAGATTACAATAAGGGCGTTGTGACGAAGGAAGTGATCCACGAGCTGATTGCCGTTGCAAGGAAGTACAACAAAGTTATCACCGTCGATCCGAAGCTGAACAATTTTCTCGAGTACAAAAAAGTCACGGTCTTCAAGCCGAACCGCCGCGAAGTAGAAGAAGCAATCGGCGGACGATTGAAGACTCAAGCCGATGTTGAAAGGGCTGGCAAGCATTTACTTGAAGCATTGGAGGCAGATAATGTTCTCTTAACGCGTGGCGAAGAGGGCATGACATTGTTTGAATCGAGCGGCAGCATCACCAATGTGGCAACCCAGACGACAAACGTGCAAGATGTCTCCGGTGCCGGCGACACAGTTATTTCAACGCTGACGATGGCGCTTGCGAGCGGTGCGAATGTTCGCGAAGCGGCAATACTTGCAAACTGTGCAGCGGGTGTTGTGGTTGCAGCAGTGGGCATCGTCCCGATTCAACCCAAGGAACTGATTGAAGCAGCCCTGCGTTTTTCAAAGAACGGAAGAGCGTAATGGGGAAAGTTCTTTCGTTGAACGCTCTTGTCAAAGTCCGTAGAGCGCTGTGCAGACGGAAAAAGAAAGTTGTCTTTACCAACGGCACGTTTGATATTCTTCATCGAGGGCATGTTGAGTATCTGGCAAAATCAAAAGCATTAGGAGATGTTTTGGTTGTTGGACTGAATACCGACGCGTCAATTAAAAGAATCAAAGGACCCAAACGTCCCATCAATCCAAATGCAGATAGAGCCGCGGTGCTCTCGGCGCTTGCTTCTGTTGATTACGTCTGTTTTTTCGGGGAAGAAACGCCGCACAAGTTGATCTCGAAAGTCGTGCCCGATGTATTGGTGAAAGGCGCCGATTGGAACGTTGATGCAATTGTGGGGAAAGATGTTGTTGAGCGAAACGGCGGCGTCGTAAAAACGATTCGTCTCATGCCCGGCCGGTCAACAACAAACGTCATACAACGAGTTTTGGATGCGTATAGGAAATAGGGAAAAGAGGTGGATGGTGTAACGTCTCCTCTTAGGAGTAAGTTTATCAACGACGTTCTCGTGTGGGAAGAAAGCTGTGAAGAAGTTTCTCAAATGGCTGGCGTACATAGCGGCAGCGTTCATTCTGCTCATCAGCATTGTCGCGGGCGTCACCCAAACGCAAATCTTCCGTGATAAGCTTCGCACATTGGCGCTTGCCCAGCTCGATTCTTTGCTCGATGCCGAAATTCACTTGGGTGAAATTCGCGGCAACCTCATCTCCGGCTTTTCCATTGATTCCGTCTCCATAAAAGTCCAGAACGGATATTTCGTTTCCACTGAACGCATAGACATTCGCTACGACCTTTTTCAAGTTCCCTCCAAGAAAATCAGCGTTAGCAACTTAACTCTTATTCATCCGCACATTGCATTGTTGCGCGGACGCGACGGCGTTTGGAATTTTGTGCGGATGGTTCGTCCCACACCGGATGATTCGACAAAGAACCCGTTTGATTGGCCCATAGCTGTGGACCGATTCGAGATTAAGGAAGGCGGCCTGCAGCTCGTTGACTCCGCGAGCCTTGCAGAGAACGATCACGAAGTAAGCGATTCATATTTTGTGGAGTACCACAATTTTGCGGTGCGCAATTTGAACATGCTCGTAACTTCTGCGCTCGTCACGCCGGATGAAAAGCGCGCAAAGATTTCTTCTCTGAGCTTTGTCGCAGACAAGCCTGATGTTCAGCTCAGACAATTCGCGGGCGAGTTCAAAGTAACAACGCATGAAGCTGTTGTGAAGAACATGACGCTGCAAACCTCGCGCTCCAATCTTCATCTGGATGCGTCGATGAAGAACATCGACCTCTTCGATGGCATTGAATTGTCAGAGCTGAAGTCGAAGCCGGTTGCACTTTCGTTACGCACTCATGATTTGGACCTCAATGAGCTCAAACGCTTCATTCACCAAATCGATTTTCTCGACGGAAAACTCACGAGCGAGATTGTTGCCGAAGGAGAGTTCGGGCACATTCAAGTGAAACAGATTGATCTCAACATGCGCGATTCCGAATTGCATTTTGCAGGCATCGTTTCCAATCTTCACAATCCAGACAAACTTTTATTGAATGTGATGTGCCGGGAAAGCACTATCAACTACAAAGATGTACTCGCGTTGCTGCCGGCGTTGAACCTGCCTGATTACACGGCGATAGGCCCGGCGGGCATCGAGTTTGATTTTGATGGTGAGCCGCTGGATTTCAAAATAAACTTGTCGCTGCAAACTGATGAAGGTTCAATCTCAACAACAGGTACAACGCTCAAGATTGGCGAACCTGAAGCGCTCCGCTACAATGGCGAATTTCTTGCACGCAACTTCAATCTCGCATCCGTTTTGAATGACAACAAGTTCGACAGCAAATTGAATGGCGTTGTGAAGATCAACGGCTATGGAACATCGCTCGACAATTTGCATACTACTGTAGAAGCGCAACTCGATTCATCACTGTTTGCGGGTGAACGCGTGGGTCCGTCGCAAATCTCGGTCAATTCTGCAAACAGAAAACTCAATGGCGTTCTCAACCTCGCCGTCGGCTCGATGAGATCGCAGCTTCATGCAGAATTGGATCGAACAGATAGAGTAATGCCGTCGTTCAAACTTGACGGCAACGTTTCATCGCTCAATATCGCGGATTTTCTGAACGATGAATCGCAGAACAGCGACTTAACGCTTGAGCTGAAAGCCGAAGGCACCGGCTTGGAGTGGGATAAGTTGAGCGGCAATGCGACACTTGATTTTTCTTCGTCTCGCTACAAAGAGTACCGGATTGATTCAAGTTTGGTGAACATTTCGATTGACCAGCGCGATCCGTTACACAGCAACATCACGGTAAAGTCAGAGCTTGCAGATTTCTCCATCAACGGACAGTTCGATTTGGATTACATGGTCGGCTTGATCCGTTACGAAGCGGACAACTTGGTTCTGGCGATTGGACAGCGCGTGCGATCGCTGGATTCTACTCTCGCAACTTCCTTCAATGAGAAAACTCTTGCCGCTTCCGGCAAACGGCTCGCCGCGCAAAACAAGCTGCTGAATGCCGAGTACGAGTTGACGGTCAAAAACCTTAAGCCTCTTTCGATTCTTGCAGGCGATCGAATGTTTGATGCGGTTGGCACCATCAAAGGTTCGCTGAAAGGAAACTATGATGACCTCGCGGGTGACGCCCGGCTGCAACTCAAAGAATTCTTCTACGGCAACGCGGATTCGGGAATGTTGGTTCAAGATGGCATTGCATCGCTCAGGTTCAACGATCTGAAACCGACCAATCCTCTGTCTGAACTCACCCTGCGCGTGCGGGTCGATGCGGGGAAGATGCACATCAATCGCACGATGCTTGATACGCTCAACTTCGGTATCTTCTACGACAAAGAATATGCAGGCTTTGTTGTGCAGGCAGACTACGATCAAGATTATCATTTGCGAACGAACGGACAAGTCGGCGTTACGGATGACGGTGTGCAATTTACGCTGAGCAATCTGCAAGCTGCGTACAAAGATTTTTCGTGGAGCGCGGATGATGGCGGGATTATCGCCGTCACGCAAAACGGTATGCGCGCACAAAACTTTCTGTTGCGCCGCGACGCACAAACGGCTGCCATCAACGGCTCACTGCTTATAGGCGGCGTGTTGGACGCAGCGGTTGTGTGCAGCAACGTGAACTTGGACAATTTGAAATATGTGTTGAGAAAAGAAGAACGAAGCGCCGATGCTCGTGCGTTTGAAGGCACGGCAAGCTTTGATGCGCACGCGGGCGGCACGCTTGCAGCGCCGTTGTATGATGTAAAGCTTCGTGCGCAGAATGTCTTCTTCCGCGGATTTCCGTTCGGCGTGATTCAAGGGAATCTTAACTATAAAGATGAGGAGCTTGCCGCCGCGTTGCTCATCGACAATCGATCTGACCAAACAGTTGGTGCCCCTGATTTGTCGGTGCAAGGAATAATGCCGATCAATCTCGCGTTGCAAGGTGTGGAAGATCGGTTGTCCGACAAGCCAATGGACTTTACCGTCTATTCCGATGGTTTGCAGATGAGCTTGCTCGATCCGCTTCTTCCAACATTCAATGAACTCACCGGCATTCTTAAGGCGAATTTCAAAATCGGCGGCACGCCGAAGAAACCGAATTTCAATGGAGCGATGAGTATTGAGAAATGCTCATTCCTGTTCGCACCAAACAATATGTATTACAAGCTCGACGGACAATTCCAGCCTGATGGTGAGCGTATCAAGGTGTTGAGCGCTACTATTCGGAACATTGATGCTGACAACGAACCCGGCAGAGTGGGTGTCTTGAATGTGACAGGTGATTTCGCATTCAGTGAATTGATTCCGTCGGATTTCAACTTAACGAGCAATGGGCAGTTGCTTGTTGTGAACAAGAATACACTCACATCGTCTCTTGCTGTGTATGGCGAGCTGCCTGTCGAGGTAACACAGGGTAAGCTAACCTTCACCGGAAACCTCGGCATGTTGTTGCTCAAAGGCTCGCCGTTAGTTCGGAATTCAAGTTTAGCGTTCCCTCCAACAGCGTCATCTGCAAGGGAAGATACGTTCTTCATTCCGCACAAGGTTGTTGATGATACTGCGAAAGTTGTGGAACAAGGAGATCAAACTGTTGTGTCGCGGTATTTCAGTTCTGTGTTGAATCATAGGGACTCCGGCGGCTCGAAATCGAGCGAAGGAGTCAGAACACCGTCGTTCATTGACGGCTTGCGATACGATCTGAATGTGGAGTTCGCAGGAAGTAACAATGAAGTGAGAATGATTTTTAACCCAGCAACAAACGAAGAGCTTGTTGCCAACATTACAGGCAAAGTTGCGATTACAGAAGACGGCAAGTTTTGGGTCGGCAAACTCGACGTGCCTCGCGCATCATACAATTTTTATGGAAAACGATTCGACGCGGAAGGAACAATTACATACACAGGCGATCTCCTCAACCCTGAATTGAACATTACCGCAACATACGAAGGAACGAGAACAAACGACCAGGTGCAGCCGCCGAAGAGCGAGAAGGTGATTGTCATTTACAAAATCACAGGAACCCGGTTTGCGCCGAAGCCGGAAATTTCGATGACCATTGATGAAACAGATTACGCCTCGTACACAGCAGGACTCAAATCCGGCGATGTGCAATCCGATGCACTGACGTTCATCATTACGAACAACTTCCCGTTATCGCGAGGGGAACGCAACAACATCGCAGAGCAAATTGGTCCGACAGTTGGTGCCGGTCTTGTTGGCGGCGCAACATCGCTGTTGACAAGTACATTAGCGGAATTTCTTCGAAACAAAACCGGGTTCATTCATTCGTTTGAGTTTCGCTATGACACAAATGTGAGAGGAGGAACGTTTGGAGAAAGCGCCGATGTTCGTCTCGGCGGCACTGCGTTCAAAGGCTATTGGCGTTACGGTGGAAAAATTCTGCAAGACCCGTTCAGCAATGCGAACTTCAGTATTCTCTACTCGTTCGGAGATATTTTTGACAACCCCTTGCTGAGAAATTTTATGTTCGAGCTGGAACGAAAAGTGGATACATCGACATTCGTCGGCTCCCTCGAGACAAGAAAAGAAACTAACTCAGCGCGATTTTTTTATCGCTTTTCATTCTAAAGAAAGGCGACCGTCACCTCGCAGCGCATTCTCAGGTAGGTGACGGTCACCTCCTTCAAGAGGAACTACACATCAAACATCTCAAAAAGAATCTTCTCACATTCCTGTCCGCGAACTCTTCGCAGTCGTACAATCTCAAAGAGCTTGTAAAGCACGTGAAAATAAAGGCAAAGGATGAATATCATGGGTTGCGTGAGCTCGTTGATGAGTTAGAGCGTGAGGGCTTGATAACGTCCGATGAACGCGGAAGAGTTCGCTATGTTGTGCAGAAGCACGAAGAGGTTGGCAAGAAAAAACCCCCATCAAACAGGCTCATCGGACGGCTGAGCACAACAAAGCGCGGCTTTGGTTTTGTCAAGATTGATGGAACGGACGAAGAGATTTATATCTCCGAAAAATTTATCGGTACCGCACTGCACGGTGACAAAGTTGCCGTTGCGCTCTTTGCTCGACCGATGCGAAAACGCAACCGCGATGATGAGCAGAAAGTTGAAGGGGAAATTGTCGAGATTGTAGAACGCGGAACGACGACGGTGGTCGGCAGGTTAGAAGAAAGCCGCAATTTCTTTTTTGTCGTGCCGGATGACGGGCGATTTTCACGCGACATTTACGTTCCGAAAGGCGAAGCGAAACAAGCGAAGCACGGCGATAAAGTTCTTGTGCAATTGTTGCCATGGAACGATCCGGCACAAAACCCGGAAGGCGAAATCATCGAAGTACTCGGTCGTTCGGGCGATGCGCGTGTTGAAGTATTGAGTGTTGCTCGCAGCTTCGGGCTGCCGATGAGTTTTCCTGCGGCAGTCGAGCACGAAGCAGATTCGTTTTCTGATCGGATTCCTCCCGAAGAAATCAAATCCAGAATTGACCTTCGTAAAACGCTCTGCGTTACAATTGACCCGGAAGACGCGAAAGATTTTGACGATGCAGTCTCGTTTGAGCCGCTCGACAACGGCAACTTCCGTCTCGGCGTTCACATCGCTGATGTAAGTCATTACGTGAAGGAAGCCGGCGCGCTTGATGCTGAAGCGCTGGTGCGCGGAACAAGCGTGTATATGGTGAACGAAGTGATTCCCATGTTGCCTGAACGGCTTTCCAACGACTTGTGCAGTCTTCGCCCCAACCTTGATCGACTGACGTACAGCGTGTTGATGGAGGTAACGGAGGACGGAAAGATTGAAGACTACTCGATCGGGAAGAGCATTATCCACAGCGCACGACGATTTACGTATGAAGAAGTGCAGAAGATTCTCGAAGACGGGAAGGGTGAGCTTGCAGAAATGCTTTTGCCGCTTCACAAGTTCACGCAAGTGCTGACGAAACAGCGGCGGAAGAAGGGAAGCATTGACTTCGATACAGGCGAAGCAAAGTTCAAGTTCGACGCAGAAGGTTTTCCCTCTGCCATCATAAAGAAAGTTCGACTTGACGCGCACCGCTTGATTGAAGAGTGTATGCTGCTTGCGAACAAAATTGTTGCGCAGCATATCGGCAAAGTGAAAAAGGAAGAGCACGCGAAGCCTTTCGTGTATCGCGTGCATGATGTTCCTGACCCTTCGCGTCTCGAAGATCTATCGAACTTTGTAAAGCAGTTTGGATACTCGCTCGATGTGAAGCAGGGCGTCACATCGCTGCAGTTGCAGAAACTCTTGGACAAAGTGAAGGGTTCCGAAGTAGAGACGGTTATCAACGAAGTTGCGCTTCGCTCGATGGCGAAAGCCGTGTATTCAGAAAAAAACATCGGACACTTTGGGCTGGCGTTCAAGTATTACACCCACTTTACTTCGCCCATTCGCCGTTATCCTGATTTACTAGTGCATCGACTCCTTCACGAATATGAAAAGGGCATAAGCGCCCAACGCCGCACGGAACTTGCGAAGCGGCTGCCCGGATTGTGCAAGCAATCTTCTGAGCGTGAGCGTGTTGCAGTTGAAGCGGAGCGAGCATCGGTCAAGGTAATGCAGGCAGAGTACATGAAGCGCCACGTCGGCGATGAGTTTGAAGGCGTCATTGCGGGTGTGACGAACTTCGGGATGTTTGTTGAGATAAACGATTTGTTGGTGGAGGGCTTGATTCGGATGCGGGACCTCGCCGATGATTACTATCTTTTTGACGAGAAACGCTACCAACTAAAAGGACGTTCGCGCGGAAAAGTGTATAGACTTGGCGACAAGGTGCGCGTTCAAGTAGTCTCCGTCAATCCTGAAACGCGTGAAATAGATTTCGCTATTGCACGTTAAACTGGCAGCAGATTTGTGTGTCTTATGTATGCAAACCCTCTTTATTGCGCGCATCGTATTCAAACGAATTCGTTCATCGTCATAGCGAGCGAAGCAATCCCACGAGTCGAATGTTAAGATTGCTTCGTCGCAAAAAGCTCCTCGCATTAACGGAATAATTGTTAAGCTGGCTACATTCGAACTCAAATAAAGATTTGCACGTTGCATTTTCTACCCGACTTTAGTAGTATTTTGTCAGAGTATTTCATGTTCTTTCATTTAATCTGTGAGGAAATTATGAAGGTGAGAGGGCTTTTGTTGAAGGCAGGCATTGTGCTGTTGATACCCGTGGTCGTATTTGCGCAGGATGGTTTGTTCGGCAAGAACAAAGTGCAATACACGAAGTTCAGTTGGTTCTATATCCAGACTGACCATTTCGACATTTACTTCTCCGAAGGTGGCGATAAGATTGCAGAGTTTACCGCCACTGCTGCCGAATCTGCGTATGCGTCTATCAGCAAGTCATTCCGTTACCAACTTGTTAACCGTGTTCCTATTATTGTCGCTAATTCTCACAACGACTTCCAACAAAGCAACGTTGTCGGTGACTATCTGGAAGAGGGCATTGGTGGTGTTACAGAACTTTTCAAGAACCGTGTGTTGCTGCCGTTCGAAGGTAACTACAAACAATTCCGCCACGTCATTCACCATGAACTCGTTCACGCAGTTGTGAATGACATGTTCTACGGCGGCTCGATTCAATCCATCATTGCCAACAAC
>Ga0082335_1001039_pt1 | contig 63853 bp, 68 predicted proteins | sample Subgrocontami58m_FD_72375 | JGI IMG/M metagenome (GOLD analysis project Ga0082335, IMG submission 72375) | Subsurface groundwater microbial communities from S. Glens Falls, New York, USA - GMW37 contaminated, 5.8 m (SPADES assembly) (version 2) ... | reverse complement strand
GCCGGCCGCGCGCCCCGTCTCCGGGTCGCCGGAGACGAGCGGATGCCACCAGTAGAGATCGCGCCCCTCGGCCAGCAGGCGATAACCGCAGGTCGGCGGCAGCCAGGTGATCTCGCGCAGGTTCTGCGGCGTCAGCCGCACGCAATCGTCCACCTGGGCGCTGCGGTTTTCATAGTCGCGGCAGCGGCAGGCCTCGCCGTCCAGCAGCCGGCAGCCCACGTCGGTATAGAAGGTGCGGTCGCTGCCCTCCTCCTCCAGCTTGTTGAGACAGCAGCGCCCGCAGCCGTCGCACAGGCTCTCCCATTCGGAATCCGTCATTTGCTCCAATGACTTGGTTTTCCAAAAGGGGGCGTCGCCGCTATTCATCAGGGCTCCTTTTGCGTCGCAGCGTTGTGGCTGCCGTTCCCGCCCCTGTCCATCTATCCCCTCCCTCCTTTGCTCCACTTCACCTCCCCCTGAGGGGGAGGTCGCCTGCCCTTTCCGTTCACCTAAGGCCTTGAAAGCATTAGCCCTCAGCCCACGGATCGGCTAGAAGACTCAAGGCAAATCACCGCCGCGCGGCGTAAAACCGCCGCCTTTCTGCCCGAAGAGACGGGTTAGCCAAAGAGAGCACCTTGCGCGACCACTTTCCCGAGCCCGACCAGTGGAAGCCAAAGGTTGGCCGGCGCCTGCTGGACGTCGACGCCCGCGTCGACAGCTTCATGTACCAAGCCGGCGTGCTGGCGCGCGAGGGCTTCGAGCGCTACGCCGCCTTCATGGACCGCTTCCACGCCTCCGGCTGGCGGCGCCTCTTTGTCGAGCTGACCTCGGAGGGTGCAACGCTCGGCGCCGCCGGGCTGGTGCTGATGCTGGCGCTCGCCATCCCCGCCTTCCGCGAGACCTCCGACGACGACTGGCTGAAGAAGTCCGAGCTCGCCATGACCATCCTCGACCGTTACGGCAACGAGGTGGGCTCCCGCGGCATCAAGCACAACGATTCGGTGCCGCTGGAGGATTTCCCCGACCATCTGCTCAAGGCCGTGCTCGCCACCGAGGATAGGCGCTTCTACGAGCATTTCGGCATCGACCCCGGCGGCACCTTCCGCGCGCTGCTGAGCAACGCGCGCGCCGGCGGCGTGGTGCAGGGCGGCTCCTCCATCACCCAGCAGCTCGCGAAAAACCTCTTCCTCAACAACGAGCGCACCATCGAGCGCAAGATCAAGGAAGCCTTCCTCGCCGTCTGGCTGGAGACGCGGCTGTCCAAGAACGAAATCCTCAAGCTTTACCTCGACCGCGCCTATATGGGCGGCGGCGCCTTCGGGGTGGACGCGGCGGCGCAGTATTACTTCAACAAATCCGCGCGCGACGTGAATTTATCCGAGGCCGCGATGCTGGCCGGCCTGTTCAAGGCGCCGACCCGCTTCGCCCCGCACGTCAACCTGCCGGCCGCGCGCGCGCGCGCCAATACCGTGCTCGACAACCTGGTCGAGGCCGGCTTCATGACCGAGGGCCAAGTGTTCGGCGCCCGCCGCAACCCCGCCGTCGCCGTCGACCGCCGCGACGAACGCTCGCCGAATTACTATCTGGACTGGGCCTACGACGAGATGAAAAAGCTCGTCGACACCTTTCCGAAATCAATGAACGAACGCGTCTTCATCGTGCGCACTGCGCTCGACGTCAATCTGCAACGCGAGGCGGAAAATGCGGCGGAAAACGCGTTGCGCCAATATGGCAAGGAATATGGCGCCTCACAGGCCGCCGTCGTGCTCATGGATCTAGACGGCTCCGTGCGCGCCATGGTCGGCGGGCGCGATTATGGCGCCAGCCAATTCAACCGGACCACCGATGCCTTGCGGCAGCCGGGCTCCTCGTTCAAGCCCTATGTCTATGCCGCGGCGCTGGCGAGCGGCCAGTTCAAGACCACGTCGACGGTGGTCGATTCGCCGGTCTGCATCGGCAATTGGTGCCCACGCAACTACAACAACGGCTACTCCGGATCGATGTCGCTGACGCAGGCGCTCACCAATTCGATCAATACCATCGCGGTGAAGCTCTCGATCGCGCTCGGCAACGGCAATGCCAAGCTCGGCCGCGCCAAGATCGTCGCGCTGGCGCATAACATGGGATTGCGCACGCCGCTGCCCGACAGTACTTCGCTGCCGATCGGCGCCGCGGAAGTCACCGTGCTCGATCATGTCGGCGCCTATGCCGCCTTCCCCAACCTCGGAAAGGCCGTGACCCCGCACGCCATTCTTGAAGTGCGGACGGGCAACGGCGAAGTCATCTGGCGTTACGATCGCGATGGGCCGAAGCCGCGGCAGGTAATGTCCGCGGAAGTGGCGAAGGACATGAACTTCATGCTGAACAAGGTGGTGGAGGAAGGCACCGGCCGCCGCGCCATCCTCGACGGCATCAAGGCCGCGGGCAAGACCGGCACGACCAATGCTTTCCGCGATGCGTGGTTTGTTGGTTATACCGGCAATTATGTCTGCGGCGTCTGGATGGGCAACGACGACTACCAGTCGACCAAGCGCATGACCGGCGGCACGCTGCCCGCGCGGGCGTGGCATGAGATCATGGCCTATGCCCACCAGGGTATCGAATTGAAACCGCTCATTGGTCCGGCCCCCACCGCGACACCGCCTCGCCCACAACCCGCTGTCGCGGATGCCGCGCCGCCGGTTCCCCCTCGCCCCACGCTGCTCACCAAGAACGGAGCGGATATTCTCATCCGTATCGAGCGGATGATGGATGACGCAAGGCGGTCTCTGCCCCCCACAACCGTCTCCGCGGTGGAGGAATTGCGGTCCGCGGGCTCACCAAAGCCAGGCACCTTCGCCTCTGCCCAAGATCCCGCCAGCCCCGCCCAAGGCAATTGATCGGCGCGGCCGTTTGCGCGTAATCCTGTCATCATCAATCATCGCCTCGTAATCTCATCGGGTCGAATCGTGCGGCTGCTTCTCGGATCGTTGTTCGCCTTCGCAGTCGCCGCCCTGGTCGGTCTGGGAACGACGTGGTTGACCTTGGCGGGGAGTACGGCCTTTGGGGCGGTCTCCATCGGGGCTTGGACCGCGTGGCCGCGGACCGGCACAACCAGCATTGACCCTTATGCGCGGGCCGCCATTGCCCGCACGGGCCAGCTTCCCTTGGGCCTCGGCGATGGTGTCGCCTTCTATGCGCGCGGCGACGACAACGGACGTCTGTTCGACGGGCGGTGCGACGTCAATCTGCAAGGTATTACGCCCACGGCCCGCTTCTGGACTCTGACGCTCTATGATCTGGACGGACGGCTGGTTGCTAATTCGCTGAATCGGCATAGCTTCACCAGCCAGGAAATCATCCGCAATACCGACGGCAGCTTTGAGATCCGGATCGGGCCCCGCGCCAGGTTCGGCAATTGGCTGCCAACCGGCGGCATAGATCGCTACATACTGGTCTTGCGACTTTACGACACGCCGGTCGGCGTGGCGACGCGCAGCGGTCGCGAGACGCCAATGCCCTCCATCGCCGCGGGGCAATGCCCATGATGCGATTGCTGCTTTGGCTTTTGGGCGGCGTCTTGCTCGGAGGCATCGTCCACCTTGCGACGGTCCTTTGGCTGCCGCACACCGCCACGCAGGATGCCTATTCCAGATTGCAGCAGATCGCACCGATCAATGCCGTCACCGCGCTTCCGGCTCCGGCTCCGGACAAGGTTCTCTTGCCCTTCATGGACCCGGCCTTTGCCACGGCGGTATGCCGCTATGACCTGGCGAAGGGACCACTGCAGTTTTCGCTGAACGTCAGCCAAGCCTATACGTCGGTGTCGTTCTACACGCGGTTCGGCATCGCCTATTATGCGATCAACGACCGCGCGGCGGGCCGGCGCGTCATCCAGCTCGATCTGATGACCGAAAAGCAGCACAGCGAGATGCCGCAAGATGAGGACGTGACCACGGCCGACCGGCTGATCGTCGAATCCCCGACGCTCACGGGTCTTATCGTGCTCAAGGCGCTGGCCCCTGAGCCCGGATTGATGACGATGGCGCAGGAAGCGCTGGCAACCGCCCGCTGCCGGCAGCAGCCATAAGCAATCCTACCCAGCTACTTGGCGGGCGGCCGGTTCAGCCCGGCCCTGAGTCGCTGTGGAGGATCGGCTGGACCGGACCCCGGCGACGCCACAACCGGATTCTCCCCAACCAGCATCTGCAATTGGTTATATGCCCGCTCGGCATCGATCGCCTTCGGCGACGGGTAGGCGGCCACGAGGCGCTCGAGTGCATAACGATAAGTGGCAGCTCGATCGATGAGCGAGCGATGCACCCAGTCGATCACCAGTCGGTTCTCGGTGATGCGGCTCAGTGCATTGCCGCGCTCCGCTTCGTCAAGATTCGAGATATAAGCGAGACTCTGCTGCCGCTTGCCATCCATGTCGGCCACACGCGCGGCGGTTCTGAAAAACGGGCCAATGCGCGCGATGTCGTTGCGGATATCCTCGATCAGCCGCTCGTAGCGGCTCGTGGCCGACCGATAAGGTTTCGCCATCAGTTCGCGGCTATAGGCTGTTTGATCAGACTGCGTCCAAGGTGTCTGAAGGATGCGAGTGGCTCCGTATTCTCCGAGTAGGCTGTCCCACCGTTGCCGATTGAATGGTGGTTCAATCAAGGGATATGCCAGGTCACGCAGCTCTCGCTCATTGTCGGTCAAGTCATAGCGGGATGTCGGCACGCCGATGGAACCAACGGCTTCCGTCCCGACCCAGGAATGCATGTTGTCAGTGACCAGTGATGATTTTATGCGGCCGAAATCACCATTGGCGCAGCCAGTGAGCAGCCCGAGGCCAAGCACCCAGCCGGTATGACTGCATCGGCTGCGGATCCGGCGCGGCGATATCCCAAGCGGCGCCATGGATTGGGACCAGTTGGCTTATGAACGCGAAGCCGGCCGGCGGCGGCGCCGGATCCGTGCTGCGGCTCGCCTTGCGGCGCCGTCGGGCGACGCATCTGCCTGCCGCTCAATGCGAACGACCGGAAGGATAACGACGGTCGCGGGTTCGCTCGCTGCGCGGTCTATCCCGGCGGCCCGCGTATTGTGCCAAGCGTCCGGGAACCTGATGACCATTCCCATATGGCTTCCTCCTCCACCCTCCGCAGCCGACATTTGCGGCCGGCGAGCCGAAGCGGCCCCGACTTATTAAGAAGCGGGCTTGGTTAACGGTCTCCTAACGGGAGGGCGGCAACCGGCGGCGGCCTAAGCGACCAGCCGGTCCAGGAAATGCCTTCCGGCGCGGTCTTCCACCTCGACAATCCAGACGTCGGGATCAAAGCGGATCTCGCGCGCGAGATAGGCTTCGACCTGCGCTTCCGGAGCAGGCTGCGCCACAAGGCATGGGCTGAATGCGCGATCGGACGGATGGGAGTCGTCAAAGGCAGCCTGCGGCGCCGGGCCGTACAGCTCGGCAGTCCCATCGAGGCGGTTCAGCTTCACGAAAACCGCGCCCGCCTCCTCGGCTCCGCGCCGGCGCACGGCCGCGAAAGCTCCCTCCGTTTGGCAGCGGCGAAGATAGGCCGATACCCAGATGCCGGATTTGAGGCGCATGGATGAGATATGGCGCGGTCGCACCGCCGGCGCAAACGGAGATTACCGGCGCGGCATCAGAGCCGGCTGCCCTTCATCGCCGTGAGCTCACGGGCGAGGCGCTCCGACATCTGCCCGGTGACGGGCAAGTTGCGCTCGCGTTCAAACCGCTCGATGGCGGCCCTGGTCTCCGGACCGAGCCTTCCGGTCGGCTTGATCTGACCATAGCCGAACTCGGCCAGCGCGCGTTGCACGGCCAGCATGCGAGTGGACGGTTCGATAAGCTCGGCGAGCTGGTCATGCGCCGCGGGCGGGGTCTTCGCCGGCCGCGCGGCAATGGCGCCGGTTGCCGCCAAGTGGGCCGCCGCGTCAGCGAAAATCGGGGCGGGATGCGGACCGGCCTGAAGGAAAAGCGCGTTGACGACGATGGCGCCCGTGGCCGCCATGGCCAAGCACAGGCTGAGGACATCCTTTGGCCGGCTGGCCAGCCGCCGGATCAAAGACGAAAATCGCGAAGAACCGCCGCCGTAAGACGCATCATCGCCGTCGACGGCATTGGCATAGGGATCGGAGCGGTGGAATCTGTTACGCAATTTTCTTTACCTGAAGATGGGATGTGATCGCTTCGCGGGTGGAAGCATGCGGCATAGGGCGGCGCTTCTCCGCCAGCCGTAAACACTCGCTATCGATGGGCAGGCGCACGGTGACGCGCGTTCCTTCGCCCGGCCGGCTGCGGATATCCAACTCACCCCCATGCAGCGCCACGAGCCCCTTCACGATGGAAACGCCGAGCCCCGTTCCCTCGTGACGGCGGTCGTAAGTGGCGCGCGCCTGGAAGAAAGGATCGCCGATACGGGGAAGATCGTCCGCGTCGATACCTACGCCGGTGTCTTCGACGGTGAATACGACGCACGGCCCCTCGCGCATGGCGCTCACGATCACGCGCCCGCCACGATCGGTAAATTTGATCGCATTCGAGAAGAGGTTGAGCAGGATTTGGTTGACGGCGCGCTTGTCCGCAAAGATTTCCGGCATGTCGTAGGCGATGCGGGTCACCAGATCGACGCCCGCCTCGCGTGCCTTCAGCCCCAGCAGATCGCAGCAATGCGTGACCGCGCGCGCCGGCGCAAAGGGTTCCGGGGTGATTTCGAAGTTGCCGGCCTCGATCTTGGACATATCGAGAATTCCGTTGACGACCGACAGCAGGTGATGGCCGGACTCATTGATGAGCTTCGCGTATTCTTCCCTGCGCGGCGCATCGAGCACCATCGACGCCTCTTTGGTCAGCATTTCGGAAAAGCCGATGATGACGTTGAGCGGGGTGCGCAATTCATGGCTCATGGTGGCGACAAAGCGGCTCTTCCCCGCGCTCGCGCGGTCCGCTTCGGCCCGCGCCGCTTCCAGCGCCTGCTCTTGGGCTTTGCGTTTGCCGACATCGCGCAGCACCGCGACGACCTCGCGCGTGCAGTCATGGGCTCCGTCGGCCGTAGCGCAGTCCAATGGGCGGCAGCGCATTTCCATCCAAAGGAACTGCACGTCTCTGGCTGACGCGCCCTCGCTTGCATCGCGCCGGATACGGAATTCGACCGATTTTACCTCACCCAAGGCAGCGGCATCCGCCAGCGCGGTCAAATAGGCCGGGCGATCGGCGACATGAACCCGGTCGAACAGGCCATGCCCGAGCAGTTCATTCACCTTGGCGCCAAACAGCACCTCGGCGGCCGGCGAGACGAACAGCACGGCGCCATTGCGGCCATGCCGGGTAATCACGTCGGTCATGTTGCGCGCCAGCAGCCGGTAGCGGTCTTCCTCGGCGTAAAGCAGCCAGAAGCTCATCTGCGCCAGCGATTCAGCACCCAGCGCAAGGCCGGTCGCGTAAAGCGCCGCGGAAATCACCCCCAGCGCCGCGAGCACGCCCTGCTGGCTCGCCGCCGCGCCGGCCTCCGGCAACACGCCGGCCGCATTCAGAACCAGCAGCAGCCCGGCGGCGCCGAGTGCGAAGATCGAAGCCGTCACGACCACGCGGCGCGAAGCAGAAAGCACCGCCTCGAACGGCACGACGACCAGCCAGATCGCAGCGAAGGACGCGATCCCGCCGGTCTTGCAGGCGACCGCCGTGACCAGGCCGGTGAGCGCCAGCGAGGAGAGCACATGCGCCCCTTCATACTGGCCCGTGCGCGACAGAAAATAGGCGATGAGGATAGGCGCGATGAGCCAGGCGAAAACCAGAACCTCCAACGCGCTCGGAATGCCGCGCATCGTCAAATAGACCGGAAAGGCCGCAAGCGCGGCGAAGCTGCCGAGCAGCCGCGGCGCGATGAAGGCGCGGTGCCGCGCGGCCGTCAGCGCGTCCTGCCGCGCAGCCGGATGCACCAATGCATCAATATAGTCGCGAACCGGCGCGAGGATATTCACGTTCCCAGACACGCCCGTTGACCAGACGCGCTCCCCTTATTGACTGCCGCAATCGTCTCAGAGGTCGCTTAAGCGAACGCTAAAAGACCCCCGCTCAAGCCCCGCTATGCGGCTCTTGCCGGCCGGAATGGCGCCGGAATGGCGCGATTCAATAGTCATGGTGAATCGTCGGTTGCCGGCGGGAATGGACGATATCCGGCGGCGTCAAACCGCGCATGATCGCACCGTCGGCGCCGTTCGTTCAAATTTTACGCAAAAGTGCGGAACATTAGCTTCGAATATGGACAAAAACGTCGGTCCCTAGCGAACTGCCCTTTCAAGCCTCTCTGCTAGCTTCAGTTCAAATACGCTGAAAAAGCGGCCGTTACTGAGGCAAAGGGCGGAGCCATGATGTTTCTGTTGCGCGTGGCGTTTTGGCTGAGCATCGTCATTATCCTGCTGCCGAGCGGATCGCAGCAGCCTAAGGCGGCGCCGAAAATCGACACGGCCGACGCCGTTTCTGCTGCAAGCGCGGCGGTGGCCGATATGCGGCAATTCTGCGCCCGGCAGCCGGAAGCTTGCTCGGTCGGCTCGCAGGCGGCGGTGGCATTCGGCTACAAGGCGCAAGCCGGTGCAAAGATGCTTTACGAATTCTTGAGCGATACGCTGACCCCGGCGGAAACCGGCTCGATCACCCCCGCCATTATCCGAAAGACCGACGCCGCAGGCAGACCGCAGGACACCTTGCGTCCCACGGATCTGGCCCCGGCATGGCACGGCCCTATTCCGCGGTCCGACCCTCGCGGCAAGCGATCCATCTAGAGGCTGATCCGATTAGATTGAATCGGATCAGCCTCTAGATTCCTTAGTTTATCGCGCAATCTTGCGGCGAACCGGTTTCCACTTCGCCGGATTGCGCTCTAGCAGACAGCGCGGACCGGTCCGCGTCGGCGGCCGGCGTCCCCCAGGCGATCCCCAAATATCGCGATCCGGCCCCGAGCCATTTCCGCATGGCCTGGGACAGTGGTGCTAACGCGCGCTTTTTTTCAGCGCCGGCTGCATTCGCACCCTATATATTCTTGAGCGGCCAGATTACATGGAACGCTGCGGCTCACATTATGACGATTGACGAGATTATCGAGAATTTCTCCGTCCTGGATAACTGGGACGATCGCTATCGGTATGTGATCGAGCTCGGCCGCGGCCTTGCTCCGCTTCCGGAATCCGCCCGAACCGAAGCCAACAAGGTGCAGGGCTGCGCCAGCCAGGTGTGGCTTACCACCACGGCGCGGCCCAATGGCGCCGGCGGTCCGGTGCTGACCTTTGCCGCCGACAGCGACGCGCATATCGTGCGCGGGCTGATCGCCATCCTGTTTGCCCTGTATTCCGGCAAGCCGGCCCGCGACATCCTGTCCGTCGATGCGCTGGCCTTGTTCGACCGGCTTGGCTTGCGCGAAAATCTCACGCCGCAGCGATCCAATGGCCTGCGCTCGATGGTCGAGCGCATCCGTTCCGAGGCCCGTGCCGTGCTCGCGGCCGCCCACTGAGCGGCGATCAATCATTCCCCGTCATGAAAGTTGCGTCGGGTGCGAGCCACGTCCTGATCGGCGCTCGCGCAGGGCCGCGAATCTCCGCGCTGAAGCCGTAATGGCGGGCGAGGCGATCGAGCCCCAGTTGCAGGACGATCTTGGCGGATCGCGGCGGCCAGGCGCGCTCCCGTTCGACGTCCTCGAGGCCCTTCAGAAAGCAGCAGACGTCGAGCAAGAGGCCGGAGAATTCCGGGCCAACGGCTTCGAGCGCGTGGCGCACGCGCTGGCGCGCGGCGATCATCGTTTCCGTGAAACTGGCGGGCCCCGCTGCGCGGCGTCCATCAGCGACGGCGGCGCTCCAGTTCGATGTCACCCTGGGCATGAGCTGGGCGCGGGTGAATTCGGCGCGCAGCCTTTCGCCAGCTTGCAGCTGGATCGGATCGATCAGAGGCCGGCCGTCACGCCCCTTGCGGCGCGCGAGCCAGGCCAGCGGGCTTTCCGCATCGTCGACTGCGACCTCTGTGCGCCCGGTCGCGGTGTCCACTTCGCGGCGCGCAATCGCCAAATGCTGGCGAAGAAATCCGTCGAGCTGCGCGCCATCCTGAGGAAGCGCGGATTTGCCCAAGGGCGTGCGTCTTGGCTTGCTCATGAACATGCCTCCCCATCGCACGCAACGCGATCACGCAGCGATTGGCAGGCGGCTTCGAGCGCGGCAAGCAAGGCATCGACGCCGGGGTCGTCGCGGCGCTCCTCGATCAGGCGGGCCGCATGCGCCGCAGTAGTCCGGTCCCGGCCGAAACACCGGCCCACCTGCGTGTAGCTCAGGCCGAACACGACATGGGCCAGGTACATGGCGCTTTGCCGCGCGAAGGCGACCAGGAAGACGCCGCGCGTTTTCGCGCGCAGCTGCGCCGGCGGTACCGCGAAGGTCGCGGCCACGGCGGTTTCCACTGCACCGCAGAGTGATTGCGGGGTTTGCGGATTTACCGGCCCGCGACAGCGCGCCGGCGTTATGCTTTCGAGCCTTGCAATAGAACCAGCCATGGCTATCTCCATCTAGGAAATAATGCCTAGATCATGGCGGATCCAAGTCGGGCGGGGATAACTTTGCGCTACCCACCTAAGTCATTATTTCAACGTTTGATTTTTAAAATTTGAGGCGTTTTAGGGCCAGTTTTTATCCACAGATTAGGACTATTATCCGCGATATCCACACATGACGCCCCTGCTGCAAATACGATGGGCCACCACGCCTCGCGCGGCAGCCCGGCAAATGAGGCAGCTCCGGCCTATTTGGCGCGGCGGCGCCGTTGCTGGCCGAGGCCCATCTGTTTCGCCAATTGCGAGCGCGCGGCGGCGTAATTCGGCGCCACCATGGGGTAATCCGGCGGCAGCCCCCATTTGTCGCGGTATTGCTCCGGCGTCACATTGTATTGAGTGCGCAGATGGCGCTTGAGCGACTTGAACTTCTTTCCGTCGTCCAGGCAGACGATGTAATCCGGCGTAACTGATTTTTTCACCGACACGGCCGGTTTCAAAGGTTCCGCGGAGACTTCCACCGAGCCCGAAGCAACCCGCAGCAGCGCGGAATACACTTGATTGATCAGCGCCGGTATTTCGCCGGCGGAAACCGAGTTATTGGCCACATAGGCGGAGACGATATCCGCCGTCAGGTCGATAAAATGGTTGTTGCCAGAATTGTCGCCCATTGGCTGAGGTTCCCACGCCTGTCGGCCTAACTTGGTGTCAGCTCGGCCTGCCGAGCTTCCATTCCTCAAGACAGCCTGCCCGCCCCAACTGCGAATCGGAAGTCTAATTTGCGATAAAGTTATTGTTGCTCTTGCGGCGGCGCAAGAAAAACTTGCGCCGTTACACGCCGTTATTGAGTATTTCTATAAGTTACTAGGCAGCCCACCCCAAGCAAGCAGACAGCCGCCAAGTCACGGCCGGCCGTGCTGGCTGGGATGTAGCGCTCCTCGGAAAGACGCTAGGAAGATTTGTCGAGATAGGCGCGCAGCTCGGTGATCGAAGCGAAGCGCATGGTCCCCTGAGGCATCTCGGCTTCGATGGAACCGTCGGAATAGAGCGTATAGGCCATTCCATCCACCACGCCGGACTTGAGGATGGAGACCGCGTACGGCTCTGCGGGTAACTGTGCTTCCCGCGGCTCCTTCGCAGGTTCTTTGTCTTCGCCGGCGCCCGTTTCTGCTGTTTGCCAATTGGCCTCCACGGGCGCGCTGCCGGACCGGGGTGGAGCTGGCCAAAATGATTCAAAAGTCTCGTTTTGCGCCGACGTGCCGCTGGGCGCAGTCGATCGCAAGGCAGCATCGAATTCGGAGATGGGCAGCACCTCAGTCCCAAGAAGGCCGGAGCGCGTGTCCGCCCCGCGCGGCTCGATTTCGATGTCCATAAGACTAAAACGGGATTCCATGCGCACATGGGAAGGCTCCCGAGGCGACAAGGGGGTATCATCGTCAATCGAGGGGGCTGCGGCCAGGCGCTGCTCAAACGCAGCGGGCCCGCGGCTGCGGCCCTCCGGCTTGGGCGGAAAGGGAATACGTCCCGGCCCGGGACCGTTGCGGGTAGCCGGCGCCAGTGGCTCGAACTGCTCGGTCGGGCGCGCCATGCGCGGGCCGGGACGCGCCATCAGGCTCTCGGCGATGCGGCGCAGTTGCCGAACGGCATCGGATAGGCCGACCAGGACCAAGCCGCCGACAAAGGCGGTGGTGCCCGCAACAATCAGCGTATTGCCCAAACCGAACTCATTGATGGGAATGCCAAAACCGACCATTGCGCCGCCCATGGCGGTCAGCATCAGGCCAAGCACGAACAAACTCACAGACATACGCGTACCCGTCCCCTGGCTGCCCGTCGCAGCCTGCATATAAGACTAGTGGCAACCGAAGAATTGAACTCCCCCGGATTCAACCACAACGACCAGCGCCAAGCCTACACTCGGCTTCTATAAACTTGATTAACGTTACCAATGTCGGAAACCCAACCTTGGCACGCAATGCGCCCCCGGAAAGGGGCAAGCTGGAGAAGCCGGCCGCGCCTCGTCCTACCCCCTTAAAGGGGACGCCAAATTGACCTGTCAGAGGCCACCGTTCTGCTGCGCCACCATGCAGAACAACATGGGGATCGAAAGCATCGTATTGGCGCGCGAGGTCAGCATGGCGATGCGGCCGGCCTTGGCCTTCTCCTCGGGCGGAGCCTGAACGAGGCCGAGCGCCTTCTGCTGGTTCGGCCAGATGATGAACCAGACGTTGAACGCCATGATGAGCGCGAGCCACATGCCGATGCCGATGGCGACAGTGCCCGATCGCAATGCCAATGCCGGCAACAGGTAACCGTTCATGTAGGCAAGGAGAAGGCCGGTGACGACCGTGGCGAGCGCGCCATAGCGGAACCAGAACAGTGCCTGGGGCGCGATGTACTTGCTGATTGCGGCGCGGTGCTCGGCCGGCTCGATTTTCGGCACGGTCGGGATTTGCACGAAGTTGAAGTACCAGAGCAGACCGATCCACATCACGCCGCTCAACACATGCAGCCAGCGCATGAAAAACGCCCACCAGGCGTAGTCTGGCCTGATGAAATGACCCGTAAGCACGCCGACCACGACGATGATCGCGATCAGCAGCACCACGCCGGCAATGAGCGTCCGCTCAAGTGATTGGAAAATGGCTGCCATGGTATCCCCCCTGTCGTTGGAATTGTGGCGACGATACCACAGTCAATCACCGGCTCAACACGGCTGGAGGGCCGCGCACGGTAAAAAGGATTTCCACCCGTCGAGGCCGGGGTGGAACCGGAGAGGCTCTTCCAGAGTTCACCGCTATTACGGCAAATCCCGATCGAGGAGAACCCATGTCATTCTCGTTGCCCGACCTTCCCTATGCCTATGACGCGCTTGCCCCCTATATGTCGCGCGAGACGCTCGAATACCATCACGACAAGCATCACCTGGCCTACGTGAACAACGGCAACAACCTGCTCAAGGGCACCGAGTGGGAAGGCAAGCCGCTGGAACAGGTGGTGAAGGGCGCGTTCGGCAAGAATGCCGGGCTCTTCAACAATGCCGGCCAGCATTACAACCACATCCATTTCTGGAAATGGATGAAGCCGGGCGGCGGCGGCGACAAGATCCCCGGCAAACTGAAGGCCAAGATCGATTCCGACCTTGGCGGCGTGGCAAAGATGAAAGAGGACTTCATCCAGGCCGGCGTCACCCAGTTCGGCTCCGGCTGGAGCTGGATCGCGGTGAAGGGCGGCAAGCTCGTCATCAGCAAGACGCCGAACGGCGAGAACCCGCTGGTGCACGGCGCAAGCCCGATCCTTGGCTGCGACGTCTGGGAGCATTCCTACTACATCGACTACCGCAACCGGCGCCCCGACTATCTCAAGGCCTTCATGGATCACCTGGTGAACTGGGATCACGTGGGCGAGATGTATAATACCACGATAAGCAAGATGGCCGACGCGGCATAATCAGGCTTTGTGCGCTAGGCAATGTCATTAGCCAACGCTGCGCTGCCCGTATTTTTTTTGCGGCGCCGGGTACGCCGTCGCTTTTCTCCTCGCCGATGCGAGGAAATGGAGCGCCGGGAGGCGCCAGGGGGTTTGCGAAACCCCCTTGGCGGGCCTTGCGATCGGCCCGCCGGAACGCTTGCGAGGCGTTCCGCCCCGTTGGTGCTCGGGGCGGCGCCTCCCGGCGCTCCACCTTCGGCGTCCGTCATATCCGGCCGCCGTTCCCGCCCGCGTCGCGTGACGCTGATCAAACGCCCCATGAATGGGGCGGGATGAATGTCAGCAATGGCCGGACAATATGGCCGAATTATGCTTTTATTCCTACACTATTTGTATGTGCGATTTGTATGCACATATGCTAGAAGGCCCGCATGGACTTCGAATGGGACGAGCGCAAGCGCGCGCAGATCATCGAAGAACGGGCGCTCGACTTCGCGTCGGCCTTTGTCTTTTTTGACGGGCGTCCCGCGATCCATCAGCCGACGCCGCGCAACGATGAAGAGCGATGGAAGACGACAGCCGAGATTGAAGGCGCGTTCTTCACCATCGTCTGGACTTGGCGCGGCGAAACCATCCGCGTGATTTCAATGAGGCGAGCCCATGAGCAGGAAATCAGGAAGCACCGTGAAGCGCACCGCGGCTGATCTGCGCGCGATGCAAAAGCGCGGCGAGATCAAGACCGACTGGAAGGCCGCCGCGAAGAAGCAGCTAGCCGACCGCCGCGATGCCGACGATGCGATGGAGGAGATCGATTGGGTCACCACCGAGCTGCCGAAGCCGCGCAGCAAGGCGCACATGACGCTGCGGCTCGACGCCGACATGCTCGGCTGGTTCCGCGCGCAGGGCAAAGGGTATCAGACCAAGATCAATGCGATTTTGCGGCGGTATTATGAGCAGCATACGCGGTGAGTGATCGGCGCATTAAACAGTTGTTATTGCCGCTCGGAGCGGTGCGCGCCTCCCTGCCGCGAAGAACCACCTATTGCGCCTTACACGAGCTTACCCACGGGCGACCTGCACCATGTCGGTCCAGGTTTCGTCGATGACTTCGAGGCGCTCGTAAGCAGCGCGGGCGAGAGTGAGCACCGCGCCGGCGTCATCGCGGCCCAGTTCCTCCATGCCGTGACCCATGAGCACGAGCGCTTGCATCAGCCCCCTTGCCTCCTCCATGGGTAGATGCATCTGTTTGACAAGCTCCCAGATCGGGTCCACCGCAGGCTTTGCGTTGCCCGGCACGCGCGAACGCTTCCTCCGTGCACGTGCGGTGCCCGGCATGGCATTGCTCCAAGGTGAAGAGTCCGATACCTGTAGTATTAACTCGGGAGCGATTCCTTGTCAACCCAAAAAGTATCAATTCCACAGATCAAAGCCGCCCGTGCCTTGCTGGGCTGGTCGCAGGACGATCTCGCCGCCCGTTGTGGCGTGTCTCAGCCGACGATCAAGCGCCTTGAGGCTGAAGGCGGCGAACTCGGCGGGCGTGTGGAAACCGGCGAGAAGATTTGCCGCGCGCTGAAAAAGGCCGGCATCGAGTTCACCAACGGCGGCGCGCCAGGGGTGCGGCTGAAAAAGAAAAAGGGCTGAAGCCGGTCCCCGGCGTCGTTTGATGCCGCAGACGCTTCAGGACGGACATGCGCACGAAGTCGAAATCGTCGACGACCACTGATTTGCTGCACAATCCCTCCCCCGGCGAGATTTTGCTGGAGGAGTTTTTGAACCCGATGGAGCTGTCGCAGACGGCGCTTGCGCGCGCGATCGGCGTGCCGCCACGCCGCATCAACGAGATCGTGCTGGGCAAGCGCGCGGTTACCGCCGATACGGACCTGCGCCTCGCCCGCTATTTCAAGATGTCGGACGGCTTCTTTCTCGGCCTGCAAACCGATTACGATCTGATGCAGCGCCGCCGCGAGCTTGGCGACAAGCTCAAGGCGATCAGGCCGAGGGCGGCGTGACAAGGAAGGCATCAGACATGGAACCTGGAACCTGCCCAGTATGGCAGACAAATTGCAAAATCTCGGTGCGTGATTATGGCAATTTACTGTCCGTCGATTCGCCACGAGCCGACGGCAAATACACTGTTACAAAGTCCGTCGCAGAATCGGTCTTCAATCTGACCCCGCGCGAAAAAGCAGTTCTCACATCATGGCTTGTGGAGCAGCGACGAAACGGCACTCAGGCTCCCGAGATAACGTCCACCATTCTACAAGAAATTGAGAGTCGAAGACCTCTTTCCTTTTCTGAAAAGATCGATCGGGCGCTCATCCTCACTGAAAAGAATATTTCCAAAATCGGGGACGAACTTGGATTGATGACAGGTCAGAGCCCAACCTCACTGGGCAACCAAATGATGGCGCTGACAGAAATTCAAGATAGCGACGAGCTTTTTGCATTCGTACAAATCCTCAGTGAGACAGGGTTCATCAAAGAAGGCGAAATACTTGGAGAATTGAGCTACTCACCTACCTTCCTAGGGTGGCAGCGGATCGAACAGCTACAATCACGAGCGGTGGATGTAACCCAAGTGTTCGTCGCGATGTGGTTTCACGATCTAACAAACGATGCGTATGATAAAGGTATTCGGCCAGCTATCGAAGATTCTGGATATCGCTCTGCCAGAATCGACCAGAAACATCACGTCAATAAGATTGATGATGAAATAATTGCTGAAATTCGACGCTCCCGGTTCCTCGTAGCTGATTTCACATGCGAACCAGGAAAGCCGCGTGGAGGCGTGTATTACGAGGCCGGTTTCGCGTCAGCCCTGCCTATACCAGTTATTTGGACGTGCAAAGAAACGTCAATCGACGACCTGCATTTTGATACAAGACAATACAATCACATTGTTTGGCATGAGTCTTCTGACCTGTATACCCAACTTAAGGCTCGAATTGGGGCGGTCATTGGCGACGGTCCACTTCTTAAGGTGAGGACGTGATAAAGCCTACCGGCGTGGTCAAAACCGCGCCCAGCACCTGTCTCCGCGCGCGGGGAGAAACTATTTCGCCCGCGTCGCCTTCAGCTCCGCCAAAAAATCCTTGAAGGCGGAAGCAATCGAAAACTGCGGCTCCCAGCCGAGGTGGCGCTTGGCCGATGAGATATCGAGCGGCGCGGATTTCGATTTTGGCGGCTCACCCGGTGCGACTTCGTGCTTCAAGGACGGAAACAGCGCCTTCACCGCGTCCAGCACTTCATCGAAGGGCGTGACCACGCCGTTGCCGATGTTGAAAACGGTCTCCGGCGGCAGCGGTTTCGTGGCGGCGAGATCGACCGCGCGGCCCATGTCCTTGGCATAAATGTATTCGTTCGCCATGGTCTCCGATGAATCGATGCGCGCGGTTTTTCCATCCAGGCCCGCCTCCAGCAAGTCCTGCATCTTTCGTCCGCCGCCCGAGCCGGACCAGAAATGCCCGTACCCGAAGACATTCGCCGGGCGCAGCATGATCAGCTCGAAGCCGTGCGCCTGGGCATAGGCCTCCAGGATCAGCTCCTTCGCCACTTTATAATTGCCGTAGCCGCGCCCGCCCCCGCGCGGAAAATCCTCCGCCATCGGCCCGTTCGTCTTTCGCCGCCGGTCGTAGACGCCAAAAGTGCTCAGATGCACCAACCGGCGCACGCCCGTGAGCCGCACCGCCTCCGCTACATTGCGCGTGCCGCCGAGGTTGATGTCGAAGGCAAGGCTCAATGACTGCTGCACACGCGAGCCGATGAGACCGGCGGTGTGCACCACGGTCTCGACGCCGTGCGCCTTGATGGTCTCGGTCAACGCGGGCAGGTCGCGCACGTCCTTGCGGACGAGGGTGTAACCGGCCTCGCCGAGCTTTATGCGCAAGAAATCCGCGCGTGGCTCCGGATCGACAAACACCACCTTCTCGCCGCGTGCGAGCGCCTCCTTGGCGAAGGCGGTCCCGATCAGCCCTGCGCCGGTGACCAGCGTTGTCATGAATTATTCCGCCAGCGCGGCAAGGATGCGCGCCCAGCTGCGCGTGCCCTTGTGGAAGGACGTGAGGTCAAACTTTTCGTTGGGCGAATGCACGCGGTCGTCGTCGAGCGCAAAGCCCACCATGATCGTGTCCATGCCGAGCAGGCGCTTGAAATCGCCGACGATGGGAATCGAGCCGCCCTCGCCCACTGTCACCGCCTTCCTGCCCCATTCGGCCGCGAGCGCGGCGCGGGTCTTGCCCAGCGCCGGGTTGTCGAAGGACAGGTCGAAGGCGGGCGCGAGGCCGAAATTGGCGAACTCCGCCTTGCAATCCACCGGCAGCCGCGCGCGCACGAAAGCGCGGAAGGCGTCGCGGATTTTTAGCGGGTCCTGGCTGCCGACCAGGCGGAAGGAAACCTTGGCCATGGCCTTTCCCGGGAGCACGGTCTTCGCCCCCTCCCCGGTATAGCCGCCGATGATGCCATTGATCTCGGCGGTGGGCCGGGTGGCGATCTGCTCGATCAGCATGCGGTCCTTCTCGCCGGCGGGCACCTTCAGGCCGACCGATCCAAGGAAATCCTCCGGCGTGAGGTTGAGCGCGGCCAGATCGGCCTTGATGTCGGGCGGCAGCTCCTTCACCCCGTCGTAGAAGCCCGGCAGAGTGACGCCGCCGTTGTCGTCGTGCAGGCCAGCGAGGATTTTCGCCAGCACCCGGATCGGGTTTTGCGCGGCGCCGCCGAACAAGCCCGAGTGCAGGTCGCGGTCGGCGCAGGTAAGCCGCACCTCCTCGTAGATCAACCCGCGCAGCGAGGTGGTCACCATCGGCGTCTGCGGGTCCCACATGCTGGTGTCGCAGACCAGCGCCAGGTCCTGCCGTAACTCCGCGGCATTGTCCTTCACGAAACCGAACAAGTGCTGCGAGCCGCACTCCTCCTCGCCCTCGATCATCACGGTGATGGGCAGCGGCAGCTTGCCGGTGACCGCCTTGAAGGCGCGGCAGGCTTCGATGAAGGTCATGGCCTGGCCCTTGTCGTCACAGGCGCCGCGCGCAACGATGATTTTTCTTCCATCGGGCAGCGTGGCGAAGCGCGGCTCGAACGGCGGCGTCTCCCATAGCTCGAGAGGGTCGACCGGCTGCACGTCGTAATGGCCGTAGAACAGTACGCGCGGGCCTTTTCCATTGCCCTGGCCCTGCGGCGTCTTGCCGACCACTACCGGATGACCGCCAGTGGGCCGGATGCTGGTGTCGAGGCCGAGTTCGGAAAGGCTTTTGGCCACATATTCAGCAGCCGCGCGGCAATAATCCTTGTAGGCCGGGTCGGTCGAGACCGACTGGATGCGCAGAAAATCGAACAGCCGTCCTAAGCTTTGGTCGAGGTCGCGGTCGATGCGGTCTAGCACCGCGTCAAGAGAATTCATCACCGTGGCTCCATGGCTTTGCGGCAAGCTAGCAACCGCCCGCGCGGCTGAAAAGCTCCGCCGCGTGACCGCGATAGCACGATATCGCCGCACATGATCCAAGACCAAACCTAAGATCGATCATCTCGCGGCTGCAAAAAAAATGCAGCCGCGCGAGATCACGCGGCGCTTGTGTTCCGGCGCAGTGCCGTTCATTATGCCGCCAACCTACCGAAGTGTGGGGCGGGGCGGGGGAACATGGACGAGCTTGTCGGACGCCTTGTCGCCAACGTGGGCGTTTCCCGAGAGGCTGCGGAAAAATCCGTCGGCATCATCCTCGATTTTTTGCAGAAGGAAGGCCCGCCCGAAAAGGTGCAGGCCCTCATAAATCAATTGCCCGGAGCCGACGCCCTGCTGCAAGCCGCGGCAGGCGGCGGTGGTGTGTTCATGGGCGGGCTCATGGGCACGGGCACGCGCATGATGGCCGCGGGGCTGAGCATGGGTCAGGTGCAGGGCGTCACGCGTGAAACCATCGCCTATGCGCGCGAGAAGGCGGGCGAGGACACGGTGGGTGAGATCGTGGGTGCGGTCCCTGGTCTCAGCCAATTTATTTGACTCCTGCCGCGTTGAGTTTGAAAATTGCGATCGGATTGAGTGAGGCTCCATGTCCTACCCCATCACCGACATCGACGGAATCGAACCGGAAATTGCCGGAAAGCTAAAGTCAGTCGGGATCAGGACCACGACAAAACTGCTGGAAGCGGCGAGGAGTCCAAAAGGCCGCCGGTTGCTGGCGGAAAAAACCGGCTTCGACGAGAAGAAAATCCTCTGCTGGGCCAACCTGGCGGACAAGATGCGGATCAAGGGCATCGGCGAGGAATATGCCGAGCTGCTGCAGGCCGCCGGTGTCGATACCGTCAAGGAGTTGAAATACCGTAATCCGAGCAACCTCGCCAAGGCCATGGCGGCCGCCAATCGCAGACAGAAGCTGGTCCGCCTGCTGCCCTCGGAAAAGGCAGTCCTGCGCTGGATCGAGCACGCCAAAAAGCTGCCACTGAAGATCACTTATTGACCCGCAGCGCTGCCCCTAAGCGGCGCTTGACACCCCCGCGGGGACCGCGCAAAGCCACGGGCATGACGCTCGCCAATCGCGCCATTTTGCACAGTCCGATGAACGACCGTTCGCCTTCCGTGCTGATGCGCCTCTTGGCGCTTCGCCGCACCGTGGTGATGGGCGTGCTCAACGTGGCGCCGGACTCCTTTTCCGACGGCGGGCGTTTCCTCAACCCGGAAAACGCCCTCGCCCATGCCCGGAGAATGATCGCCGAAGGGGCCGACATCATCGACATTGGCGCGGAGTCGAGCCGCCCCTACGGCGGTGCCGTTCCCGTCTCGGCCGACGAAGAACTTGCGCGGCTGACGCCGATTTTCCGCAAAGTGACCGGCCTGGACGTGCCGGTTTCCATCGACACGATGAAGGCCAAGGTCGCCGAGTGGGCCATCGAGGCAGGCGCGGCCGTGGTCAATGACGTCTGGGGTTTGCAACGCGATCCCGCCATGGCCAGCGTCGTAGCGCGTCACAAGGTGCCGGTCATCATCATGCACAACCGCGACGCCGCTGACGCTGCGATCGACATCATGGCGGACATGGAAGCCTTCTTCCGCCGCTCGCTCGACATCGCGGAGCGCGCCGGCATCAGCCGCGACTGCATCGTGCTGGACCCCGGCATCGGCTTCGGCAAGACGCCGGAGCAAAGCCTCACCGCCCTCGCCCAGCTTGGCCGGCTGAAAGCCTTCGGCCTGCCGCTGCTGGTGGGTGCTTCGCGCAAGCGCTTCATCAGTTCGGTGGTGCCGTCGCAGCCGGACGATCGGCTCGCCGGCTCGCTCGCCGCGCATCTGCTGGCCGTCGAGAATGGCGCGGCGATCGTGCGCGTCCATGATGTCGCGGAAACCGTGCAAGCCTTGCGCGTCGCCGACGCGATCCGGAGCGCGCAATGAGCGACAGCGTCTTCATCAACGGCCTGGTGCTGCACGCCTACCACGGCGTGATGCCGCATGAGGCCAAGGTCGGCCAGCCGTTCATTCTGGATCTCTTGCTCGATATTGATCTCGCCAACGCTGCAAAATCGGACAAGGTTGCCGATACCGTGTCCTATGACGCGGTCGCTGGAGTTGCGAGCCGCACCTTCACGGCCAAACGCTATCGCTTGGTTGAGGCGGCTGCCGGCGCCGTGGCCGGCGCCATCCTCGAAAGCTTTCCGCGCGTCACCAAGGTGCGGGTGACGGTACGCAAGCCGCATGCGCCGGTCGCCGCCGTATTCGACGACGTGGGCGTCACGCTCGTCCGCAGCCGCCGTGGCTGAAGCGCTGGTCGCGCTCGGCGGCAATATGGGCGACGCGCGCGCGACGCTCGACAGGGCGGTGGGACTTTTTTGCGACGGCGCCGACGTGCGCCTGCTGGTCAGGTCTGCCGATTACCGCACGCCGCCGTGGGGCGACACCGACCAGCCCGCGTTCGTCAATCTCTGCATTGCCGTCGCCACCGATTTGACGCCGCAGGCCTTGCTCCATCGTGCCCAGGAGGTGGAGCGGGCGCTCGGGCGCAACAGGGCCAAGGACCGCCGCTGGGGACCGAGGACCGCCGATCTCGACCTCCTTGCGTATGATGATGTCACTCTCAATGAACCGGCCTTGATCCTCCCTCACCCTCGCTTGTTCGAACGTGCCTTCGTGCTGGTGCCGCTGGCCGAGATTGCACCCGACCGATTGATTGCCGGCAGGCGCGTACGCGATGCGCTGGCCCAGGTCGACACCACCGGCATCGAACGGATAGCGCCGCGAACCGGCCGGAACGCCTGAAGACGCCCAGAGCGGCCTCTGATAGTCTTCCTGTGAGACGAGAGATTTGCGATGACAGCCTGCTTGCGCGGTGAAAGAACCATGAGCATTCGCGCCCTTCGTATTGTTGAAAAGCATGGGCGCCGGATTTCAGCCCCCTGCGTCGCGCTCCTCGGCTTCATGCTGTCGGCTTGCATCGACTCGACGGCGCCGATCCTGAGTGACGGTAAGCCGGTCTTCGGCGAACAGGCCCGATTCCATCTTTACAGCCTGTATGACGGCGCGGCGCATCAAGCGCAGATCGTGACCTTTCGCTGGAACGGCGCCCGCTATGCCGTTTCCGGTAAGCGGCATGACGTGAGCGACTTCACCATCCACGATTTCGAAGGCAATGACGCCATCGTTCAAGGCATCAGCGTCAAGAAAGGGCGGACGATTGAATATGCGCTGGCACGCAAGCTCGCGGACGGCACCTATCTCGTCATCGCCATCGACGAAAACGATGCTGACGAGCCCGCAAGGGCAACGTTATGCACCAAGGCCAAATCCTCTCCCTGCCGCATCGAAACGCGCGATCAGCTCCTTGCCTTTGCTCGGGCCACGGCGGCGAAGCCGCATCAGCAGGGCGGCCTTGCCGTCCTGGTAACCGGACGCTAGTCTTCACCATGGCTTTCTCGGCTGCCGATCTCACGCTGTTGCGCATTCGCTGCGCCGCATGCGGTCAACACACCGAAAAGCTCGTCACCGTGCTGGCCAAGAGAGACTCAATTCCCTGCGGCGTCTGCGGTATGCTCATCGATTTGAAGACGCCGCACAACGCGCTGCTCATCAAAGAAACCGCGGAAAGCTGCGCCCGCATCGGCGTAGCGCTGACTAAAATCTCTTAGCGCATCGCCCGTGATGACGCCGCTGGCCGTCCTCCTCACCGGCTTCGGCCCATTTCCCGGCGCGCCCTTTAATCCGACGGGGCCGCTGGTGCGCCGGCTCGCGCGCATCCGGCGTCCGGGCTTGGCTGATGTGCGGCTGGTGGCGCATGTCTTTCCCACCAGCTACCGGGCGGTTGACGATGAGCTGCCGCGCCTGCTTTCGCAGCTTGAGCCCGACGCCGTGCTGATGTTCGGCCTGGCGGCCAGCAGCCGGTGCTTGCGGGTGGAAACGCGGGCGCGCAATGCCGTCTCGGCGCTGATCCGGGATGCCGAGGGCTATTCGTCTTTCGCCACCTCCATCGCCGCCGGCGCGCCGCGCGCGCTGCGCTTCGACGCACCGGCGCATAGGCTGGCGCTCGCCGCCCGCGCGGCACGGGTGCCGGCATTGCTGTCCCGCGACGCCGGCCGCTATCTTTGCAACTACCTCTCATGGCGGGCCATTGAGGCGGGAGCCAAACCGGGCGGCCCGCGCTTGGTGACCTTCGTCCATGTGCCGAAGCCGCCGCGCGCGCCCGTGCGCCGCAGCGCGCGGAGGCAACCGGCGCCGGGAATGGCGGAAATGGTCCGCGGCGGCGAGGCCATTCTTCTTGCCGTGGTTGCCGCGGCGCGGGCAAGGCGGCGCGCCGGGCGCTAGAGCGCAATCCGGCGAAGTGGAAACCGGTTCGCCGCAAGATTGCGCGACAAACTAAGGAATCTAGCAGTCTGATCCGATTCAATCTAATCGGATCAGACTCTAGACGACGTCGCCCAAAATCTTTGCTACTTGGTCGAGCAGAAGGTCGCGGCCATAGGGTTTGCGGATCAGCGGAAATTCCTGAGTCAATGTACCGGCCGCGGCATAACCGGTAGCGAGCAAGACGAAGACCGACGGAAATTCCTTGCGCACGATGCGCGCCAGCTCGGCGCCGTTCATGCCGCCCGGCATCATGACGTCGGAGAATACGAGATCAATTTGAGCGCCGCTGCGTAAGACATCGAGCGCGGCGGCCGCATACGCCGCTGTCTTCACCTTGTAGCCCGCAGCCTCGAGCAGTCCCAATGCCAATTCGGCGACGCTGGCATCGTCTTCCACCAGCAGCACGCTGGCCTGACCGGCAGCGCGCGGACGAGCAGCGCTGTCCCCCGCCGATTGCCGCGCCGTGCCTGAAGGCACGGCAGGCAGACGCAGACTCACCTTGGTTCCCTTGCCCGGCGCGCTGTCGAGGGTCAGCGAACCCCCCGACTGCGTGGCGAAACCGTAAGCTTGGCTCAGGCCGAGACCGCTGCCGCAGCCAACCTCTTTCGTTGTGAAGAAAGGCTCGAAAGCCCGCGCCTTGACTTCCGCCGGCATTCCGATGCCGGTGTCCTCGATATCGACGACGACATATTGGGCGGCGGCCGAGCTATTTTGAGCATCGCCCAAGTTGCGGGCTCTGATGCTCAACTTGCCTCCCTCCGGCATGGCGTCGCGCGCATTCAGACCGACGTTGAGCAAGACAAGTTCAAGCTGGCCGGGATCGACCTTCGCCGGCCACAGCTCGGCCGGCACGTCGGCCACGATCTGGATGTCGCCGCGCAGCGAGCGCGACAACAGGTCGATGACGGTCTTGAGCTGCGCGGAGAGATCGACGATTTCTGGCTTCAGCGGCTGGCGACGGGAAAAGGCGAGCAATTGCTTGGTCAGGCTTTCGCCGCGGAGTGCCGCATGGCGCATGTTGCCGATCAGCCGCTTCAGCTTCTCGTTGTCCTTGACGTGCGCTTCGGCAAGATCGGCGCCGCCGATGATGACCGTCAGGAGGTTATTGAAATCATGCGCGATGCCGCCGGTGAGCTGACCGACGGCTTCCATCTTTTGCGCCTGGAATAATTGCTCGCGGGCTTCATCGAGCTTCCGCTGAGTTTCGCGCTGCTCGGTCATATCGCGCGTGATTTTGGCGAATCCGATGAGCGTGCCTTTCTCATCGTGCACCGCGTCGAGCACGGCCAGCGCCCAGAAGCGGCTGCCGTCCTTGCGCTAGCGCCACGCCTCTTCTTCGAAGCGGCCGGTGCGCCGCGCGGTTTCCAGCGCCCGGGCGGGCTTTCCGGCGGCGCGATCCTCCTCGATAAAGAACATGGAGAAATGCCGGCCAACCACCTCGGCGCTGGCATAACCTTTGATGCGCTCAGCGCCGGAATTCCAGCTTACGATCCTGCCCGCGGGGTCGAGCAAATAGATCGCGTAGTCGGTGACCGCTTCCACCAGAAGCTGAAACCGTTTCTCATTGTCTATTTGTTCGAGAACTGGCCCATTCATTCTGCCAGCATGTCCCCGGCTTCCCGAAACCACAACTTGCCTAATAACTTAAGGTTAGGATCGTCCCTAACCCGAGTAATTCAATTGGTTTGGCTGTTAAGCAGCCGTCGCAACCCGTTTAAGCGCCGCAGGTCGCGAAGATTTGAAGATATGGCGAAGCCGCGGGCAGAGCCTGAGCGGCATTAACGTTCCTGGATGGATTTCAGATAGGCCACGATGGCGCCGACATCGGGCGCGCTGAAGGTGAACTCCGGCATGTCAGGATGGCCGGACATAGTGCCTTCGCCCAGCGCCTCTTCCAGGGCTTCGATCGGGTAACGGCGGCCCAGGGTGCGGAACGGTGGCACTTCGGGGAGGCGGCTCTCGCCGGTGCGGCCGACCGCGTGGCAGCCTGCGCAATAGCGCGTCACCAGCGCCTCGCCGCGCTTTTCTCCTTCCGCATCCTCAGCCGCGGCGGATGACGCAAGCGCCAAAAAGATACCGAATGCAAGCGTGGCTGCTCTCATGGATCTTCTCCGGCATCCGGCGCCACAAGTATTAATCTTCCGCCAGGCCGCCGACCAGAGCCGTGCGCTGGATCAACCGCGCGGGCGGCGCAATCCTATCCGAACCCCAAAAGCGTTTAGCTGGCCTGGCGGGCCTCAGGGCGGGGGAAGGCGAGTTTTTCCCATTCATCGGCGGCACGGAAGACGTCCCGGAGCTGAACAAAAAATTCGGCTTCGGTGTAATAGTGCTTCCAGCGCCCGGTCTTATAGAGCTCGATGAAATGGGCACGGCGGCGCTCGGCGAGCTTGCTCCATTTTTGCGCAAGCTGGTCGTAGGGGCGAATTGTTGGCCGAGCCGGCATGGGGTGTGAGCCACGAGCAACCGCAGAATCGGCAGTTGTTCATATTCTCGTGATCGAAGGTATCCGGCAACCCTCCACTTCCGTTTACGCACAACCATGAAGAGGAGCCGGGACCGATAAGCCGTCAGACTCGGCCGGCCGCCAAATAAGGACGCAGAGGGCCGCGACTCCGCTCCGGCTCGCCTTTTTTGCGCCACGGGCTGCACCAAAAATTCCTCAATCCGGCCAATTTAGCGACACGACAGCCAGCGGGAATGCGTCCGTTCCGTCGATGACAGGAGAACGCAATGGCGAACATCCGCATCATGGCCGCGGCGGCGGCGATCATCGCCGCGCTTGCCTTCATGCTGGCGCCAGCCTCGGCGCGCCCATGTGAAGAACGTGACAGCACCTGCGCTGAGCCGAATCCGGGTGCTCCGCTTCGCCTCAATCAATTCCTGAAACATAACCGGTCGGCAACGACCCTCCCCGCGGAGCAAAAGACATCCGTTGCAGCGAAACCAGCACCCGTCGTCCAGGCCGCGCGGCCAAACGATACTACCGGGAAGTCCACCGCTGATGTTGCCGCGGCCTCCGATCCCGATGCCGGTCCGGTCAGGACTATCGAACCCGACGGCGTCGCTGTAACCTCTGCGGACGATTTGAACGAAATCGACGCTTTGGCTGACAGGGTGCGGGTCGTTGCCGCCGAAGAATTCAACGAAATCGACCTCGCCGCCAACACTCCCCCGATCGCTCCGGCCCAGAAATCAAAAGCCCCCGCTTCCATGGCATCGGGGGATGAGCCGGGCGCGGACACGGCTTGGATCGGAAAGCTGCTCGCAGCCTTTGCAGGGACTATTGCGGTGGCAGCTGCCGCGCGGTTGCTGATCGCCTGAAACGGTCAATCAAGATTGAGAGGTTCGCTCAACTTGAGCGAGCCAGCGGACAGCATGAAGCACAAGCTACTTCCTTATCGCTCTGTTTGAAGGAATACTGCGAAATAGCCGCGTTTGTTCCCGGCCCGTTTAGGCCCAATCGACTGGTTCCCGTCGCACATTCGTGATTAAATGTTGCCCGGCAGCCTGTGCAAATTTATGACAGGGCTCCTTACCTGCCATACGCCGGTCGTTGGACCAGGCCAATAATAACTGGGGGGTCACATGGTTTCCTTCACCCTGAACGACAAGCGCGTTTCGGTCGATGCCGACCGGGCCACGCCGCTTTTGTGGGTCATCCGCGATCACGTTGGCTTGACCGGCACAAAATATGGCTGCGGAGCCGGCCTTTGCGGTTCCTGCACCGTGCACATCAACGGCAAGGCGCAGCGCGCCTGCATGACGCGGATCTCGGAGGTCGAGGACGCCAAGATTGTCACCATTGAAGGACTGTCGCCGAATTCGTCGCATCCCCTGCAGAAGGCCTGGATCGCCGAGCAGGTCGCGCAATGCGGCTATTGCCAATCCGGCCAGATCATGAAGGCGGCCGAGCTGCTGGCGGCTAATCCCAAGCCAAGCCGCGATCAGATCGTCAGGCACATGGACGGCAACATCTGCCGCTGCGGCACCTACCATCGCATCATCGCCGCCGTCGAGCGCGCGTCAAAGGAGGGCTGACCATGAACATCACGGTTAAAGCTCCTGAGCTTTCCCGCCGCAACGTGCTCGCTGGCATTGGCGGCCTTTCGTTCTATATGGCGCTCGGCATGGACGGCGCGCGGTTGTTCTCATCCGCCGAAGCCGCCACCACCGACGCGCACAAGCTTTCGCCTTGGGTGCGCATCGCCCCGAACGGCACGATCACGATCCTCACCGCAGGCGCGGAGATGGGACAGGGCTCGATGACCTCGCTCCCGCTCATCGTCGCCGAGGAAATGGACGCGGATTGGTCGAAGGTGGTGCTCGAGTGGGCCCCCGCCGACGCCCAGGTCTACGGCTACCGCGCAGGCGGCGGCCGCAGCATGTCAATCACCGGCAGCCGCGCCGTCATGAGCTATTTCCCCGATCTGCGCATCGCCGGCGCGCAAGTGCGCAAGGTGCTGCTGGTAAACGCCGCAGAAAAATGGGGTGTAGACCCGGCCTCGCTCAAGACTGAGCCGAGCGTCGTCATCAATCCGGCCAATGGCCAGCGGCTCACCTATGGCGAGATCTCCGCTTTCGGCAAAGTGCCGGATCAGCTTCCGGCCGTCGATGCGAAGGAGCTGAAGCCCAAGAGTCAATTCCGGCTCATCGGCAAGTCGATGCCGCGCCGGGACATTCCGTTGAAGGTCAACGGCTCCGCGCAATATGCGATCGATGTCCGGCTGCCTGGCATGGTCTATGCCAGCACATTGCACTCCCCCGTGCACGGCGGCGAGCCGGAAAGCTGGAACGATGCCGAGATCAAGGCCATGCCGGGCGTCATTGGCACGGTGAAGCTCGCCAACGGCGTCGCTGTTGTCGCTGACAAGTTTGAGCAGACGATGGCGGGCCGCAAAGCGCTCAAGGTGGCCTGGAAAAAGGCACAGGCCGCTGGTTTCAATTCCGAGCGGGCGCTCGAGCAGGATTACGCCAAGGTCCATGCCGACCCGGCGGCCAAGACGCAAACCGTGGATTCGAAAGGTGACGCCAAGGCGGCCTTCGCGGGCGCTGCCAAGCTCTTCAAGGCCGAATACCTGAGCGATTACGGCTACCACGCCCAGATGGAGCCGCTGAACGCGACCATCCGCTTCAACGAGGCGGGCAATCAGGTCGAGGTCTGGGATGGCAGCCAGGCGCCGGACCGCTGCCGGGCCGACGTGGCTCAGGCCCTCGGGTTCAAGCTCGATCAGGTGACGGTCAACCAATGCTTCATGGGCGGCGGCTTCGGCCGGCGCTCGCTGTCGGACTACACGGTCGAGGCGGCGCTGATCGCCCGGGAAGTCAAACGCCCCGTGAAAATGATCTGGACGCGGGAAGAGGACCTCGCGCATGGCGCCTTCAGGCCGCAATCCTTCCAATGCCTGGAAGGTGCTGTGGATGCCAGCGGCAAAGTTGTCGGGTGGCGGCACTGCGTCGTCGGCGACGGCGGCGGATTGGTGACCGGCGGCATGAAAATCCCCTACTACGGGGTACCCAACCAGCATATCGAGCAGCGCGGCGTATCCCACGGCATTCGCCTCAAGCATTGGCGAGCGGTAGCCCATGTGTTCAACGTCTTTGCCATCGAGAGCTTCGTCGACGAGATAGCGGCGCAGCAGGGCATAGACCCGATCGACTTCCGCCTGCAGCGGATGGCGATCACGCCGCGCGCGGCCAAGTGCTTCGAAACGGTGGCACAGATGTGCGACTGGAAGGCGAAGCGGCCGGCCGGCCGCGCCCTTGGGATATCGATCAGCGAGCGCTCGGGCTCGCTAGGCGCGGGCGTGGCGGAGATCTCGCTCGACCGCAACACGGGCAAGATCCGCGTGCACAAGGTGTGGCTTGCGGTGGACGGCGGCACAATCGTCCAGCCGGACGCCGCCAAAGCCAATGTCGAGAGCGGTATCGTCTACGGACTATCCAGTGTGCTGCATGAGCGCGTGACGGTGAAGGACGGAGTTGTGCAGCAAAGCAACTTCCACAATTATAATGTCATGCGCATGTCGGACATGCCGGAGGTGATGCAGGTTGCCTTCATCGATCGTGATGCGCCGCCAAGCGGCCTTGGCGAGATCGGCAATCCGTTCATCGCCGCGGCCGTGGCCAACGGCTTTTACAAGCTCACCGGCAAGCGGCTGCGCCACATGCCGTTCACGCCGGAACGGGTGAAGGAGGCGCTGAAGGCTTAAGAAAATCCACAATCCGTCATCCTGAGGTGCTACCCCGGCCTTGAGCCGGGGGAGCCTCGAAGGATGAACGGCCCCGGCCGTCGCCCTTCGAGGCTCGGCGCATCGCAACCAAGTGTACACAGGCTGCGCCTACTATGGCGCCGAGCACCTCAGGGTGACGGGTTTGACGCCCGCCCATTGGCGGGCGTTTTCGTCATTCGGCGGCGGTCGCCGCGCTGCCGTGGGCCTTCGACCATCCGCTCGGGTCGCGCATGGATTTCTCCATCCCCTTCTTGTCGGGGAAGCCTGCGCCTATGATCATGTCTGATTCCTGCCCATCTGCAAATGCTCTATCACGGAACCATCAGGGCAACGGCTTCATCCACCGTCATCACCCGTCCCATCCGCGGAAAAACGCGGTCGAGGAAGAACTCGTTGTTGTTGCCGCGCGCGGAATAGCAGCAGTCGCGAATAACCACGATGCTGTAATCCATGTCGCGGGCGGCGAAAACCGTGCTGGCGATGCCGACGTCGGTCGAGCCGCCGGCAATGATCATGGTTTCGATGCCGCGCACGCGGAAATGCAGGTCGAGGTCGGTCTGGTAGAAGGAATTCCAGCGATGCTTCGGCACCACCACGTCGCCCGCGATGGGCGCCACCTCCACGGCGATTTCCGCTTCGGGCGAGCCTTTGTGAAAACGCGGCTTGATCGGCTTGTCGGCCGCCCCTTTAGGGCGCAGGTCCATGTCGCTATCGGTCAGGCGCGCCACTGAATCCGAGCCGTCTTCGGCATGCGCCCCGCTCGGATAGAAGGTCGTCATTCCCACCTTGCGCGCGCCCGCGAGCAGGCGCTGCATATTCGGCAGAATGTTGCGGTCGGCGAGAAATTTCACCTTGGCGGGGTCGCTCGGGTGCAGATAGCCGTGCAAAGTGTCGAACATCACCAGCCCCGTGCGGGCGGCACTCAGGTTCTTCTCCAGCCGCGATACTCTCGCCATGTCCTTCTTGTCTCCAGCTTCCAAAGTCCGGCTTCCGCATGGCATGGCGGACCGGCCAATGGCAAGCTACCCCTCGCCCGGCATCGCCATTTACATTAAGCTTTCCAGCGCCTTGGGCTTATCCTCCGTAATTGCCAGCCGGAAAAGGAGCATTGCGAATGCCGGTGAGCCGGGCCAACGGCGTGGATATCTATTACGAGAAAGCGGGCTCGGGCCCTCCCCTCGTGCTGATCCATGCGCTGCCCTTCGATCACAACCTATGGCTCTTCCAGGTGGAGCGCTTTTCGCCGCGCTTCACCACCATCGCCATGGACCTGCGCGGCTGGGGCCGCTCCGCCAAGCCGCGGACGCCGTTTTCGCTCGAGGACATGGGACGCGACATTCTTGGCGTGCTGTCTGACGAAGGCGTCACCGGCGGAGCGGTCGTGCTCGGCTGCAGCATCGGCTCCAAGCTCGCCTTGCTGCTGGCCTGCGACCATCCAAGAATTTTCAAGGCGGCGATTCTGGTCGGCGGCAACAGCGGGCCTCAAAATCAATTCGATCATCGCATCGCCGCTTACCGCCAACATCAGGCGGCGGGCACGCTGAGGGATTATCATCTCGGCCACCTGCGCCACAGCGTGACTCAGGCCTGGGCCGACAGTGCCATGGGCCGCTATCTCTTCCAGGGATTCGTCGAACGCGGCGAGGCGCTCGACGCGGAATCCATCGCCCAGGTGTTTCGGGCGCTGACCGTGTCCGACCTCACCCCGCGGCTTGCCGCCTACAAAAGCCCGACGCTGATCGTCAACGGCGAATTCGACAACGCGCTGAAAGGCGGCACGCGCACCGCCTCGCTGCTTCCGCATGCCCAGCACAAAATCCTGCCGGCCGCGGGACATTGCTGCTTCCTGGAAGATCCCGCAAGTTTTGACGCTTTGGTGCGGGATTTTCTCGGCCGCAACAATCTCTGGCCTTCCGTCTAGCGCCGGCCCCCTTGCACCGGCTTCACTTCGCGACGCGCAGATTGGAAAGCGCCGTGCCGATCTGATTGAAGGTGGCAACCATCTGGTTTGCCGAGGTCAGCAGGAAGAATTTGTCCGTGCCGCTGGCGCATTGCTTCAGCAAATCGGAGGTGGGATCACCGTCGGTATTCACCTGCACGGTATAAAGCGTGATGCCGGCCGCCTTGACGTTGTTGCAGAGAATTTTCTGGCGGGCATCCACCTGCGTCGAATGGGTGCTTCCATTTCCGTACCAGCGGTTTTGCGTGTTCAGGCCGTCGCTGAGCAGGATGATGACCTGCTGATAGGTGTATTTCGGGTCCTTCGCCGGGATGGTGAAGGGCGTGCTGGTCAGCGACTGGAAGCCCCATTGCAGTCCGATGACCTGGTTGGTGCCGCCATTCGGCTGCATGGCATCAATCTTGCTGTTCAAGGCGGTCCAGTTGTAGCTCAGCGCCATGAGCGGCACCGGACAGCTGCTATATTCCTCGGCGGGGAACAAGGTCGCAGCGGTGCCAGTCGCAGGGGGAGTGTTTGTAGTGTCGTAGTTTTGATCCCGGTCGGTCACACAGCCGTTCCAGGTGTTGTGATTATCGGGCGTCCATTTTCCCCCGTCCACCAGGCATTTGCTCTTCGTGTCATTACGGTCCCTGCGCTTGCTGCATGTGCCGTTCGCGGCATCCCATAGAGTCCAACTGACCCACGGCTGATTGTAGTTGGAAGAGTCGACGTTGACGTCCTTGGCAAACGGGATGATCGAGACATAGACGTCGCCGTTGATCGTCGCCGCGCTCTTGAGCTGCGTCAGAAGATTTTTCGAAGCGGTCTTGAGCGCCGTCATCTTGCCGGCGCTGCTCATCGACCCAGTGACGTCGAGCACCAGCGCCACGCGCAGGCGGCTGTTGCCCCACTTCACGGTCGAGGAAGCGGAAATATTGAGCTTCGGGAACCCGACGATGCCCATGAACGACGTCTTCATCGAGGTGGCGCCGGTCACCGTCACTGCAGAACCGCCATCGGTCGAATAAGTCGCGGTGACCGTCGCGTTCTGCGCTTCCGGACGGTTGAACATTGCCTTGAAATACGATGTGGCCGCCGTTTGCAGTTCCGTCGTGCTCGTGGTTGCGGCGGTTTTCGACACCATCAATGCCGTCGCGTCGAGCGCCGCCTGCAAATTGGTCCTGACCGAGCTGGCATGACTGTAATCAATCGAGGCGCCGAGAAGTGCGATGATCGGCAGGCTCGCGAGCGCGAAGATCACTGCGATGTTGCCGTCATCGGCGGAGCCAAAGGCTCGCATGAGACGACGCGGATGGGCGATGATGGCGCGCATGGCAACCGGCCCGTCAACAACTCTGCTTGAGGGACCTCAATCGTAGGAGATGTGGCGTGAAAGCCGCATGAAATTCGTCGCTACAAATTGATTTGCATATGGCCGCAATTTGAGACGAATGCGGAAAACTAGCCGGCGGCGTGCTCAAATTCCCAGATAGCGGTGCTGCACGCCGGGCGCATCGGCGAGCTCTCTTGAGCTGCCGCCCCACACAATCCGGCCGCGCTCGATCAGATAGTGGCGGTCGGCCATGCGGATCAGCGCCTCCACGTTCTTGTCGATAATCAGGATAGCAAGGCCTTCCGCCTTGAGCTGAGTGAGGCAGCGCCAGATTTCGCTTCGGACCAAGGGAGCAAGGCCCTCCGTCGCCTCGTCGAGAATGAGCAGGCGCGGGTTCGTCATCAGGGCGCGGCCCACCGCCAGCATCTGCTGCTCGCCGCCGGAGAGCTGAACACCCATCCTTGTCTCAAGCTCAGCCAATTGCGGAAAGAGTTCATAGACCCGCGCGGGCGTCCAGGGATTTCCCTTATTCCGATGGGATGCCGTAGCGATGAGGTTTTCGCGCACCGTAAGATTGGGGAAAATCTGCCGGCCTTCGGGCACGAGACCAACACCAAGCTGCGCGATGCGGAAGGCGGGCAGCCCGCGAATTTCCTGGCCACCGAAGCGCACCGAACCGGCCTTCGCCTGCGTCAGGCCCATGATGGAGCGTACCGTCGTGGTCTTGCCCATGCCGTTGCGGCCCATCAGCGTGACCACTTCTCCCGGCGCAATGACCAGAGAAATCCCGAACAGCACCTGGCTCAGGCCGTACCGGGTTTCTACATTGCTGAGTTCGAGCAGGCTGTCAGCCATGGTTGAGCACCGCCGCGTCACCTTCCCCGAGATAGGCCTGCCGTACCTGCGCATTCGCCCGGATCATCTCGGGCGCGCCAGTTGCGATGACGCGCCCATAGACCAGCACGCTGATACGGTCGGCGAGCACGAACACGGCTTCCATGTCGTGTTCGATCAGCACGATGGTGTATTGGCGCTTCAACTCGCGCAGCAGCGCCAGCATCCGCGCGGACTCCTCCGGGCCGAGGCCCGCCATGGGTTCATCGAGCAACAACATGCGCGGCGTGGTGGCCAAGGCCATGGCGATTTCGATCTGCCGGTGCTCGCCGTGGCTAAGCCTGGAGACAATGGAATCCGCCTTGCCGGCCATTCCGACGCGCGCAAGCGCCGCGCGCGCCGGCTCGCGCAACTCCGGCTCGCTTCGCGCGTCACGCCAGAAGCGAAAGGAATGACCGGCATGCGCCTGCACCGCCAGCGCCACGTTGTCGAGTACGCTGAACTCAGGAAAGAGAGACGTGATCTGGAACGAGCGGGCCAAGCCGAGCATGCTGCGCTGCCAGGCCGGCATATCGGTGATATCGACGCCAGCGAAACGGATACGGCCCTTCTGCGGGGCAATCTCTCCCGTGAGCTGACCGATCAGCGTCGTCTTGCCCGCCCCGTTCGGCCCGATCACCGCGTGCAGCTCGCCGGCCGCGACATCGAGCATGATGTCGTCGGAAGCGACAACGCCGCCAAAATGCTTGCTCAGTCCTTGGATCTGCAACAGGGCTTCAGTCACGGCCGCCCCTCGGCAAGAGACTATAGATTCCCCCGCGGGCGAAAAGCACGACAGCGAGCAGCAAGGGGCCCAAAATAATTTGCCAATATTCCGCGGCACGTACCGCCAAATCGCCGAATAGCGGATAGCCCAGCCGAGCAATCATGAGTGGCAGGGTTTCTTCAAGTACGAGAAGTGCGACCGCCCCGATGGCAGGTCCGAACACCGACCCCATGCCGCCGAGCACCACCATGACGATGAGATCGCCAGAGCGGGTCCAGTGCATCATGGCGGGGCTGATGAAATTGGTGAAATTCGCCAGCAGCGCCCCGGCCAGCCCACACATGGCGCCGGCGATGACGAAGCAAGCAAGCCGGTAACGGAAGGTCGGAAAGCCGATCGAGCGCATGCGGCGGTCGTTCGAGCGTGCGCCCCGGATCACCAGGCCAAAGCGCGAATTGATCAGCCGCCAGACCAGATAGATGGTGCCGAGCAAGAGCACGAGACAGACATAATAAAAGACGACCCGGTTGGAGAGATCGAGCAGGCCGGCGAACTGGCTGCGGCGCTGGATGGTCAAGCCGTCGTCGGCGCCGTAGCGGTTGAGGCTGACGCCGACGTAATAGATCATCTGCGCGAAGGCCAGCGTGATCATGATGAAATAGACGCCGCGCGTGCGCAGCGACAATGCGCCGATGATCAGCGCGAACAGCGCGGAAATCGCGATCGCCAGCGGCCATTGCAGGAAGCCGGAAGAAACCCCCTCATAGGCGAGGATGCCGACGACGTAGCCGCCGACGCCGAGATAGGCCGCATGGCCGAAGCTCACCATGCCGCCGAAGCCCATGATGAGGTTGAGACTCGTTGCCGCGATTGCGAGAATAATGATGCGCGTGAACAGCGTGAGCAGAAAGCTGTTGCCGCTGAGGCCCGTGTAGACCGGCAACGCCAGCAGAAACACCACCAGGACGGCGACGAAGACATTACGCACGGTAAAGAACGCCGTCATCGGCGGGCCGCCGGAAATAGCCCCTCGGGCCGCACGACGAGCACGATCGCCATCAATACGTAAATCAGCATCGATGACAGCGCCGGCCCGGCGGTCGATGCCGCGGCCGGGCTGAGAAAGAGCTTGAGCAGGTCGGGCAGGAAGGCGCGCCCGACGGTATCGACCAGTCCGACGAAAATCGATGCCACCAGCGCGCCGCGAATGGACCCAATGCCGCCGATAATGATGACGACGAAGGCGAGAATGAGAATGTTCTCACCCATGCCGATCTGCGCGGTCAGAATCGGCGCCTGCATGATGCCGGCGAGCCCCGCCAGCGCGGCGCCAAGACCGAACACGAGCGTGTAGAGAAGCCGGATGTTGATGCCGAGCGCGCCAACCATCTCGCGATTCGACGCCCCGGCGCGGATCAGCATGCCGATGCGCGTGCGCATCACCAGCACGTAGAGTAAAAAGGCGACCACAAGCGCCACGACAATGATGCTGAAGCGGTACGCGGAATAAGGCACGCCCGGCAGAATCTCGATCGAGCGGTTGAGCCAGGACGGCAGGGTCAAATTCATCCCGGCGGGACCCCAGATCATCCGCACTAACTCGTTGAAAAATAATATCAATCCGAACGTGCCGAGGACGTGGTCGAGGTGGTCGCGCCCATACAGCCGCCGCAGCGCCACCACCTCCACCGCCATGCCGACGACGAGCGTGGCGCCCAGCCCAAGCAAGATGCCGAGCAGAAAGCTGTCGGTTAGCGCCGCAAAAGTCGCGGCAAAATAGGCGCCGAGCATATAGAGCGAGCCGTGCGCCAGATTAACCAGGTCCATGATGCCGAAGACCAGCGTCAGGCCGGCGGCAAGCAGGAACAGCAGCAAGCCGACCTGCAACCCGTTCAAACATTGCTCGATGAAAAGCAGCATGGCGAACTAGCGCGCGGAGGCGCCACCCCTCCCCCCTTGTAGCAAAGGACGGCAGCGGCGTCGCGCGCCCCCGCCGTCCCCGTACTGTTCTACCCGCTCACTTCATCGGACACTTGTCGTGGAAGCGGTCCTGGCTGTTTTCGACAATGGTGGCGACCGTCTTGAGCACGAAGTCGTCGCCCTGCTTGACCACATCCTGCAGATAGAAATTCTGGATCGGCATGTGGTTGGGGCCATATTTGAAGTTCCCGCGCACGGATTTGAAGTTCGCCTTCTCCATTTCCTTGCGCATCTCTTCCTTCTTGCTGGTGTCGCCTTTCACCGCCACCACCGCCGAATTGATGAGGTTGACGGCGTCGTAGGACTGCGCGCCGTAGAAAGACGGCCCGGTCTTGTGCTTGGCCTTGTAGTCTGCGACGAATTTCTTGTTCTGCTCATTGGGCAGATCGTTCACCCATTCCTGAGCGCCGGGTACGCCGAGCGCCAGCTCCTTCTGCCGCGGCAGCGTGGTCTCGTCGATGGTGAAGGCGGTATAAAGCGGGATCTGCCCCTTCAATCCCATCTGCGCATATTGATTGAGAAACTGCACGCCCGCGGCGCCGGGATAGAAGACGAAGATGGCATCGGGCTTGGCCGCGCGCGCCTTCGACAGCTCGGCGGAAAAGTCGAGCTGGTCAGGCCACTTGGTCAGTTCCTGCCCGACAACCTGGCCCTTGAAGGTGGAGGCCACCCCCGCCAGCATGTCCTTGCCCGCCGCGTAATTCGGGCCGATCAGGAAGGCGGTCTTCACGCCCTTCTGGTTCATGTGGAGGCCCATGGCCTGCGGCGTCTGGTCGTTCTGCCACGACGTGGAGAAGACATAGGGCGAGCACAGCTCGCCAGCGAGCTGCGAGGGCCCGGCATTGGAAGTGATCAGGAAGGTCTTGGAGTCCACCGCCGGCTTGAGCGACGCGAGCAGCACGTTCGACCAGATATAACCGACGATGAAATCCACCTTGTCGGATTCGATCAGCTTCTGCGTCTTCTGCACGCCGACTTCCGGCTTCTGCTGATCGTCCTCGTAGATCACCTCGACCGGCGCACCGCCCATCTTGCGGCCAAGATGGTCGAGCGCGAGATCGAAGGAATTGCGCATGTCGTTGCCGATCACCGCCGTCGGACCGCTGAAGGTGCTGATGAAGCCGATCTTGATCGGCTTGGTTTGGCCCATAGCAGGGCTCGCTGCGAGCGCCGAAATCGCAGCTATGGCAAGCCATTTTGTACGCATGTCTCAATCCTTTCAATACGTTAGCCAATTTCAAAACTATGTTAGTGGATTGCGCGACGACCCGAAAGGCCATCGTTGGTCGCATAGGCGCGCCGCCGCCGCCGGATTGCCCGCCGGACGGCCCATGCCGATACGGAAAAAGCTGAAAAACGCGCTGCGCCGGCTATTCCGCGGCGGGCTGCCGCCCGGCTGCTCCGGCCGCGTTCTCGCGCGCCGCCCTCTTCTTCGCGCGGATATCCTCACGTGTCGAATAGAGGATGTGCTGGTTGCTGTCCTTGTCGCCGGAGCGCGTGCCCATCATCACCATCGGCCCGTCGCCGGTATTGTCGAGCTGGTAGAACGACCCGCCGGTGATAAGCGCCGACATTCCCGGCGTCATCACCGCCTTTCCCCCATCGGGGAAGGACATGGTGCATTCGCCGGCGATCATATGAAACGTCTGGTCGCCGTTGTGGCAATGCATCTCGTCGCGCCGGCCCGGCTCATAATAGATGAGCCAGGAATGCAGCTTGCGCGTGTTCATCACCACGGTGCGCTTCTTGTTGCGAAAGGCGACGTCCTTGGGGTTGATGATTTCGATGCCCATTTTTCTCCTCCGTGGCAACCGCGCCGCCGCAAACGGCGCGGCACCCGAATGCCGAGCCGTTAGCCTCCGTGACCTTCCAAGAACTTCGGGTGGTTCTTGTAGAGATTATTGATGAAGCCAGAATCGTCGATCTCGCGCAGGAGATGGAAATCCCACAGCGCCAGCGGGTGAATCCTTTTGGCGTCGCCGTTCTTCTCGTCCTGCTTGAGCGCTTCCTGATAGACGTTGTAGATGGCATCCAGGCCGGGATAGAGCTTCGGCTCCAATCGCGGCGCGAGATCGTCATAGACCTTTTCCGCCGCCGCGCGATCGAGATCGCCCTCTTTCTTATGCCGTTGCTGGATGATCTTGATGCTCTCTTCGCGGTTGATCTTGTAATAGGCGATCCCTTCAATTACCGCCTTGAGTACGCGCTTGCAGACGTCGGGCTTCTCCTTGACCATCTTCATGGACGTGGAAACGGTCATGAAGAACACCATCGGCTGGGGTGCGATGTCGATCAGCTTCAGCCCCATCCGGCGCGCGAATTCGCGGCGCGGCTCGTTGACAAAAGCGGCATCGACGTCGCCATCGGCGACCATGTTCAACAGGTTCTTGCTCTTGACCTTCTTGGTGCCGTCCGGCTCCTCGGTGCGCTGCTCGGTGACGATCTCGACCTCGCCCTTGTCCGGATCGAGCCCGGACTGCTTCAGATAGAGCCAGGTATTGAGGCCGGGGTGGCGGCCGCGCGAGCCGAACTTGCGCTTGCGCACGTCTTCCAGCTTGTTGATGCCGATGTCTGGCCGCGTCACCAGCGTAAGATTGTTGCGACTGACCGTCTGCCCGAGATAAGCCCAGGTATCGCCCCGCGCGCGTGCGGCATAGGTGGAGACGTGGTTGCCGGAAACAAATTCGACCTCGCCCTTGGGCACCAATTCATGCGCGTCTGATCGGCTGATGATCTTGTCGAAATCGACTTTCAGGTTATTCCGTTCCCACGCGCCCGATTCATTGATCACATGCATCAGCACCAAATGGTTCGTGGAGCGGTAGGGAAACTGTACATGATCCATTCTTTTTTTCCTCGCTTAAGTAGGTCGCGGCCCTCGCCCCGACAGTGATATGCGGCCAAAAAGGCTGGCGCCTTGATTATAAGGCGCCAGCCTCACAGCGCGTTACGCCGCCGCTATTGGCAAACTACCTTGCTGGCTTCCGAAGTGCCGTCGATGTACTCGATAGAGCAATCCATTCCGGACTTCAGATCACCGCGCGCCGCCTTCTGACCCGCAATGTTCACGATCGTGCGGCTGCTGCTGACCTCGAGCTTGAAGCTCTTGCCATTGGCCGGAAATTCGATCTCACGGCCCTCCTTGTTGACGGCCGCGAGCTTGGCCTTGATCGCCGGGACATCCATCTTGTCCAGGCCCTTGGCCTTTGCCATCGCAGCCAACTGTTCGTCGGTCAGTTCTTCCACCGGCAAGCCGTGCTTCTCCTTGAGCTTGTCCATGTGGTTGACAATGTCGTTCCTCGGATAGGCCGTCTTCTGTACCAAGTCCTGTTGAACCTTTCCGGCAACCGGCGTGAAGTCGACGCTGAAGAGGTTCTTGCCCTGCTTGATGAACTCCGGATCCTTGACCATCTTGTCCCAGGCCGTGCGGTAGGCTTCCACGACATCCTTCGGGGTGCCCGGCGGCAGCGCATACCACTTGTCGATGTCGTTCAGCGCGGTCCAGAAGTCGAAGGTCTCTTCCATGATGCCGGTCGACTTGCCCTTCACCAGGGTTGGAAAGGTGGGGATCTTCTCGAAATTCGTACGTGCTTCGGCGTTCGCTTCGTCGTTGCCGCCGCCAAGCTGCGCAACGCCGACGAAGTCACCGGTCGCGAACATCTCCTTGAGCAACGACAGGTTCGAGGTTCCCATCATGTGCGTCTCGCCGCGGCGCACGGCGAGGAGCATGAAACTGGTTCCCGGATAGCCTACGACGAAGCGGACATTCCAACCCAGCATCTCCTTGCCGAACATGATCATCTGTTCCCAACTGCGATTGCCGTCGAGAGCTCCCACCACCACTTCCGGCTTCGACTTGTCTGTCAGGTCAGCCAGCTTCTCCTTGCGGATGAAAACGATAGAACCGCCGCGGGAGACGCCCCCGATAAATTGAAACTTGGTCGGATCGTATTCGACCACGCTTTTACGCAGGGCGTTGGGATCGGTGTGCGAGCTGCTGCCGCCGGCCCAGGTCAGCCCGTCGGGCTTGGCCTTGGCGAAGTAGTTCAGGCCCTTGGCGCCATGGCCGCCCGGAATATTGCGGTAGCGCATGGACGGATTGCCCGGCAGGTATTTTTCCAGATAGGTGCCGACAAGCCTTGTCGTCCCATCGGTGCCGCCGCCGGGGGCGGAGCCCATGATGACGTCGATCGTCTTGCCTTTGAAGCTAACTTCGGCGTTCGCGTTCACAGCTCCGGCCAACAAGCTTCCGCCGCAAAGGAGCACGAGCGCGGCCCTCGTTACGCTTTTTTGCAGTAATGACGACATGGCTTTCTCCCTTGATTCTTTGTGTCCCTGACATTTCCTAGTCGGACTTGGCCGCTCGTGAGCGGCGCCTGTTGCCGCACCCGTACCCTGGCGGCGACCTGCCGCGGGCATCCTTCCGCCCTTCCCCCTCGTCTAGCACAAACCGCAAACGCGTCAAAAACATGAACGTGTTTCGATTTATGCATCTACCCGCCGGGCGCCGTCAATACAGGGAGCTATCGTCGAAACACGTCGGTGATGAGGCCGATGATTTGCAGCAAATACTCACTGATGATTTCGTCCAGGAAGCTCGACCACACGGCGCCGACGAAGTAGTCGAAAACCATGAACAGTAAGAGCTCCGCACTCACCGAGATGTACAACGAATTCCGGAGGTTGGCGCCGTAAACGTAGCCGAAGATCAGCGGGTAGACGAAGAAGGTGACGTGGAAGCCCAACAGCCAGCAGCCCAGAGCCAAGCCGGCCAGCCACAGCCACGCATTCAGTTCCAGAATGTTTTCCGCGCGGCTAAATGGCTTCGGCTTTTTGCCCGTGCGCGCCTGGACCCGCAGCGCATAAATATCGCGGCCGACCTGGATGGAGGCCAAAAGCAGGCCAAGACCGGCAATGAAGTAGACCGGCAGCGAGGCCCGCAACGGCCATCTCGTGCCCATCGCGATCATGCCCAGGAACATCACGATAAGGGCGGAGCCGATGGCGAGGCTGCCCTTTTCCTGGGCGCGGGTCAGCGCGTGGACGACGTCCATGTCGATCATTTTCCTTCCCGCCAAATAGTTGCGGATGAAGGGATAGGCGACCGTCGCCGCAATCAATAATGCGAGGACGATGACGCTCGGGAAGAGCATCCATTCCAGGCCGTAGCGATCGACCGACAGCCAGAGATATTGCTGCACCTGAGCGCCAAGGACGACGGCCACCAGCATGGCCGGCCGCGGCCAGCCATATCGTTTCATCAGAATGCCAATGGCTGAGAAAAAGAGCAGCGCGATCAGGTCGTTCATGTCCAGTTCGTTGCCGTAGGCGCCCACGACGCAGAACACGAAGACCGACGGGATCATGTAGTAGTAGGGGACCAGGCAGGCCTTGGAGAACTGCTTGGTGAAAGCCATCGACAGCAAGGTCGCCATGGTGTTGGCGATCACCAGCGTCCAGATGGTGCCATACATGTATGGAGCTTGATGGGTCAGGATCGCCGTTCCCGGCTGGATACCGACGGCTGTCATGCCTACAAGAAGGAGCGCCATCTGGCTGCCGCCGGGAATCCCAAACAGGAGCGTCGGGATGAGGTCGCCACCCTCTTTGGCATTGTTCGCGCTCTCCGGCGCGATGACTCCGCGAATATCGCCTTTGCCGAAATTCTCCGTATTCTTTTCGGTTTGCATGGCATGGGCATAGGCGAACCAGTCGGCCACCGAGCTTCCCAGCCCCGGCAGGATGCCGACCCAAACGCCCACGATGCTGCTGCGCACGACCAGCCACCAATGGCGGCATACATCCTTGACGCCGTCCCACTGCCCGCCTTTCAACTGCTCCATGTCGGAGATGCTGGTTTTCCGCCGGGCCAGATCCACCATTTCCGGCACGGCGAAAATGCCCATCGCAATGATGATCAGAGAGACGCCGTCCCACAGATAGCTGCCGCCAAAAGTGAAACGCTCGATGCCGGTGCGCGCGTCGGTGCCGACCAGCGCGATCGACAAGCCCACGACCGCGCTGATCAGGCCCTTGACCGGTTGCGTTCCGCCGAGGATCGCGACCGCGCTCAAGCCGAACAGCACCATCATGAGGAACTCGGGAGAGCCGAGGCTGAGCACCAGCGGCTTGAAAAAAGGCAGCGAGATCATGAACGCCGCCGCCCCGATGATGGCGCCCACCAGCGAGCCGAAGAATGCCGCGCCCAGGGCGCGGTTGGCCTCCCCCTTCTTGGCCATGGGATAGCCGTCGAGAATCGTCGCCTGCGAGCCTGAGCCGCCGGGAACACCGATCAGTACTGAGGTGAAAGTATTGGCCGTATTGCCGACGGTGGCGGCACCGAACATCAAGGCAATGAACGAAAACGGGTCCAACGTCATCGCATAGGGCATGAACAAAGATGTCAATAGTAGCCCACCAATGCCCGGCGCGGCGGCGAAGAAGCTCGCGATAATGACGCCGATCACCATGAGCATCAACGGAAACGGCGCGATGACGCCGAACAATCCGTCAACGATGTCCTTCGGATGGAAGACGCTAAGTGCCTCGAGCATTTCCTGGTTTTCCCACTCCCCACCCCCGGCTTGCCGTCGGGATCGCGCTAGTTATCGGCCGGGCATTATCGCGTATCGCGGCGAATGCAGACCGCCCGAACCACCCTTGATTTGATGATATTCGTCCCAAAGCCACAGCGGAACACGCATGAACGCGGCCTGCGGTCGCGGGCCTGATGCGAAGACGCCGCATGGACGCCAATTTTTTCGGCTACCCACCCTCCCCGCTTGTCATTCCCCCACCTCGTTCATGCGATTCTTGTCTTTTTTCGCTTGGCCAGCGCCGCCGATCAAAACTTCAGCATATCCGTGCGGGTCAATCTCGCATGGTCGTCCAGCTGGGACCCGTTGGCGATCTGCCAGATCGAGAACTGCTCCTGGTAGGCGGTATCGGCCGGCATGGTGTCGATCGGAACGACCGGAGTGAAGCCGCGCTGCACGGCGCCGAAGGCGGTGTAGAGCACGGCGCTGTTGGCGGATGTGCCCATGAGAATCACGGTATCGATGCCTTTATCCTTCAGCATCTTTTCCAGGTCGTTGCCGGAGAACTTGTCGCCACGCCCTCGCAATACTGGCTCGCCCGGCTTCGGCCCCACGGAAGTCACGAGGTCTTCAGGCTTCATGCTGGACGTCAGCGTGTGGACCACCAACATGCCCTTCGCCCGCGCTTGGGCGAGCACCTTCTCAACCCGCGGAAGCACGTTAAAGCAGCGGACGCGCCCTTGCGGCGTGCATCTCTTGCTGTTGAAATCCATGCTGATGACGGCGGTCTTTTTCGGATCAACCGTGACTTCCTTGATTTTATCGGTGGGAGGCGGCGGCGCCTTGATGGAGTCCCACTCCTCCAAGATGTTTTGCGCATAAGCCTTGGCGAACGGCCCACCGGCCATGACCATGACAAGAACAACGACGGCGATCACTTGAAGAACGAATTCGGCTGGCTTCCTCATCCCCCACTCCCCCATGGGTTGCACCAACGTATCGCAGCGGCGGCTTAGAGCGGCCGCCTAAACCAGTTCCTCGCGTTGTCCGAAAGGATTTTCTTGCGGCCCTCTTCAGAAATGCTCGGGTCGAAAGCCCAATTAAGCGGGTCAAATGTGGCATGCGGCCAGTCGGAAGAATAGAGCAGCATGTCCTCGCCCCGGCAAAGCTCCATCAAGAGCTTGAAGTGCTTGGGATTGCGCGGAAAGCAGACCGGCTGGCTGGAGAAGCGGATGTTGGAGTCGAAATATTCGCTCGGCAATTTGCCAAGGAACTGCTCGCCCGCTTCCAGCTTGCGCTCGGTCAGCTTGATGTCGCCGGGATGGCTCAAATAATAGTCGTCGGCGCGCGCCATGAATTCCGGCAGCCACCAGAAGCCGCCCTCCTTCACGATCACGCGCAGCGTCGGGAATTTGTCGAACAGCCCTTGCAAAATCATGCTGCCGACATAGGCCATCGAGATCGAGACGGCCGAAATGCCGACCAGTTCGGTCCAGGTGCGCGTGCCCTGATGCAGCGGCGACATCTGCTGATAGAAAGTGCCGACGTGTGACGTGACGACAAGATCGTTGTCCACCGCGGCCTGGTAGATCGGGTCATGCTTGGCGGTGCCGATCGGCTCGTAGTTGCCGCCGAACTCGGTGTAGACCGACACGAACCCGGGGTGACGCGCGACGCGGCGGATTTCGGCGGCGCCGGCGGCGGGATCGCGGTGGTTAACCATGATCTCGCATTTGATGCGCGGGCTCGCGGGCAGAACCTCGGCGGCGAGGAAATCGTTGTAGGCGGAGGCGATCGCCGAGATCATGGCCGGATGGTACATGCTTTGCGGCCGCTGGAAGCCGGGACTCACGATCACCGTCGCGACGCCGATTTCGTCGATGACACGCAGGATGTCCGCCGCGGTGCTCGCGCGGCCCTGCGTTTCCTGGCCCGTCCCCTCAATGCCGATGGCGTATTGCGGACTATAGTCGCTCCCGACCGGCGGATATTTGGTGAGCTCGGTCCTGAACGGCTCCTTCATGAACTTGCGCAACGCTTGCCAGTCCGGAAGGAAATGAAAATCCGTGTCCACGACTTTATAGTTGTGCGCGCGCGGATCGATCGGATTTGGATGGATGCGCTTGGCGTGCTCGCGGTTGTCTTTAGACATGACGTTCATGGTTTTCTCCGCGTCGGCGGCCTCCGAGCTTTCGCTCAGACTCGTATCACTACATCGTCGCCTTCAACGGCGACTTCGAATGTGCGCAAGCTCTGGCGCGGATCGGCCTCGAGCTTGCCGTCGCCCAATTGCCAGTTCCAATGATGCCAAGGGCACCGAACGATGCCATCCTTGACGACGACCTCGCCATCGCACAGCGAAGCACCCTTGTGCGGGCACTTATTGGCGACGGCATAGAGCTTCCCCGCCGACCGGAACACGGCGATGGTCCGCCGCCCCGCCTCCACCGCGATGCCCTTGCCTTCCGGGATGTCATTGACCTTCCCGACAACGTATTCTGCCATGTCGTCAAGTTCCGCTGCGTTTGCCGGCATTCCCGGCCATTCCAGCCTGCGGACATGCTGCATTCCAATTTTCGACATTAATTACGAATTTCAATATTCGCAGATTTTCGCGCGAAAGTCCAGAGAGAAACTGTTGCAGCAACAAGCGCTCTCGGGCAGAGTGTCCCTCATGTCATTGCGTATAATGCAAGCCGCCGTGTGATGGCCCCGCCCACCCAATCAAAAAAATCCAGATCGAAAACGAAAGCCAAGGGATTGCCGCGCCACGGCAACCGCTCGATTGTCGTGGCCGTTTCGCTGCTGCGGGTGATCGCCTCGCTCGGCCGGCCGGCGACGCTGAGCGAGATCGCGTCGGCTGCCGGCATGTCGGCGCCGCGCGCCCACCGCTATCTGCTTGGTCTTGCCAATACCCGCCTGGTCGAGCACAGCGCGATCAGCGGCCTTTACGATCTCGGCTCGGAGATTGTCGAGCTGGGCGTCGCCGCGCTCGGCAAGGTGGACGCGGTGCGCTTCGCCAGCGAGGCTCTGACGCCGCTGGCCGAGGAAACCGGCATCGCCGCGCTCATCACCGTGTGGGGCACGAACGGCCCCACCGTCATTCGCTGCGAGCAGGCGCAATTGGTGTCCGCCGTGCGCGTGCGCGAAGGGCGTAACCTGTCACTGCTCAACAGCGCTTCGGGCCGCGTTTTTCTCGCCTATCTGCCGGAAGTGACGACCGCGCCTTTCGTTGAGCGTGAGCTCGCGGCCTCGGAAAAGGGCCGGACGATCAACAGCAAGGGACTGGAAGCGCTGCGCGCCGAGGTGCGCAAGCGCGGTCTCGGCCGCGGGGTGGGCGAGGAAAACCCCAATATCGCGGCGCTGGCGGTGCCGGTATTCGGCGCGAACGGAAGGCTGGCCCTCTGCATCGGAGTGACATCCACAATCGGAGGCTTCGACACCAGCCATACGGGCAAACCCGCCATGGCGCTGAAGCGGACCGCCGCCGAACTCTCCCGCCGCTTAGGCTTCTCCAACGCCGGTCAAGTTTAGCAACAAGCCGGCAACTGGCCCGGCCATGCCTTTGGGCTGGACATCCACCCAGCCGACGACTACCAATTGTCAGAACTCGACATGCATTTCGATTTCTGTAGGGCGGCAGCCCGGACGGAAAGCCTGTTCGCGAGGGGTAGGGACGAGGGGTAGGGATATGCACGGAATGGCGGCCTTCGATGCCAAGCTGGCAAGCGTTCATATGCGCGGCCAGTGGAAGTCGGAGGAGTTCCTGCAGCGCGCGATTGGCGGCCCGAAGCCCGCGGGCGTGCCGACCCTCTGGCCGTGGAAACAGATCGCGACAATGCTTGATGAGGCCGGCCGTATCATGCCCGAGAGCCTGCAAGCCCGGCGCAGCTTGATCTTCCAGAATCCCGACCTGCCGCGCGGTACCACCCACACCCTCAACATGGGCGTGCAGATGATTCAGCCGGGCGAGACGGCCTGGGCGCACCGCCACAGCATCGCGGCACTGCGCTTCATCATCAAAGGGCATCCCCGGCTGAGCACCATCGTCGACGGCGAACGCTGCGTAATGGAGGACCATGATCTGGTGCTGACGCCGAACTGGGCCTGGCACGATCATCACAACGAATCCGGCCAATTCGCTTATTGGCTGGACGTGCTCGATGTCGGCCTGGTGCTCGGTCTCAACCAGACATTCTACGAGCCGGGCACCGGCAAGGATCAGCCGCCGCCGGCCAGGCGCAGCAGCCCGAACGCGCGCATGCGCTACCGTTGGAAAGACGTGAGGCCCGAGTTGGCGCACCGCCCAATTTCTCCCGCCGACGGGCGGCTCTACGAGTATCTCGATGCCTCCGGCGGCCCGACGCTGCCCACCCTCGCCTGCCAGGTCCAAAATTTGCCATCGGGCTTTGCCACCAGCACGCGGCGGCGCACGTCAAGCGCGGTCTACTTCGTCCTGCACGGCGAAGGGGCGACCATGGTTGACGGCCAAGAGCTTGCGTGGTCGCAAAACGACTGCTTCGCCGTGCCGAACTGGACGCGGCATCAGCATATCAACCGCTCGAAATCCCAGGACGCGATCCTGTTCTCCGTGCATGACACGCCGGTGCTGCGCGCGCTTGGCCTCTACCGCGAGGAACAGGGTGCCTAGTTCTTGGTGTTGGCTTGCGCTTCGGCGTCGGCCAGCGCTTTCTGGATCTTCGCGATTATTTCTTTCGGCGTACTCGTCATATCCTCAACAACGCGTTGCACCTGTTCGCCGGAGCTTGGCTGAATCTCCAGTTTGCGTTCCTCCACAACTTTGAGAAATTCCGGGTCCTTCATCGTGTTCAAAAAGGCCTTGCGCAGCGCCGCAAGGCGTTCCGCCGGAAGCCCGGGGGGAGCGGTGACGGGAAAACCCATGGCGGCATCACTCGAGATAAACTGGAAGATGGCTTTCTCTTCCGGAGTCCTTGCGAGGTCCGTGAACAACGGCACATCCTGCAGGTCGGGTTCTTTGGTTAGACCGACTTGCATCAGCACATTTACCTTTTTTTCCTTGATCCAGTGCGGCCAGCCCGCCTTTAAGCCCGACCAGACGACGGCGCCGCGGCCGTCCACCTCACCGCGTTCCATCGCCAGTTGGATGGTGTTGCCGCCGACATATCCCAGCACGACCTTGAATTTCGTTCCGAAAAAATTGTTGAGAAGCAGCGGATAGACGGAATTGCCGCCGCTGGTGCTGAGCGCGCCCATAACCACTTGCTTTTTCTTGGCGTCGTCAAGCGTGCGCACGCCGGTAGTGTGCCAGGTGATAAGCACATTGGTGGATGCGTTCATCGCGCCGATCCAGCTGAACTTGCCGAGATCGATGCGGATCAGATCGGGTTCGAACATCTGCCGCTGCGGCATGCTCTGATTGAACATGCCGATGACGGAACCGTCCTTCGACGCCACTTCGGCGAGATAGTTGGCCGACTTCGTGCCCGAGGCGCCCGGCATATTTTCCACGACCACCGTGGGATTGCCGGGGATGTGCTTGCCGATGTAAGCCGCGAGCAGGCGGCTGTAAGTGTCATAGCCGCCGCCGGTGTTCGAGCCGACGATGAATTTCACCGTCCGGCCGCGGTAGAAATCCTCAACCGGGTCGGCACGGCAGGTGCCTGCCGCTGCCAGCAGCGCGGCGCAGCCGCCAATGATGCTGAGCATTGTCTTATGCATGGCTATAATCCTCCCTAGGACCTTTTGAGGTGAGCCTACGCGCGCTTCATGGAGGTTAAAATCCCCTTTTTGTGAGCCACCCAAGAACACTCCGATAGAGAAAATCGAAATGGATTTCAATTTTTGCTTTTGCCTTTTGGCCGGCCGCATTATGCTGCCACGCCTTCGCAGCCTTCCACCGGTAAGAGGACCGGGCTAAGTCTATGGGTGTGCGCGAGAATAGCTGGCCGGGGTATCCGGTGGGATCTACGAAAGGGCCATAATGGCAAGCGAAAACGCCAAGCTCCGCTACCTCATCGACTCTTATCTTGATTGGACCAAGCAGCAGGGCATCCCGATCGTCGAGGCGGTTGCCGTTGATCTCAACAAGGTGGAGACCGCGCCCTGGCCGCGCCTCGGCGGAGGCTGTCAAGCCGCCTTCGTGCATTTGCGCGGCCGCGGCGACTTCGTGGCTCTGCAAGTAATCGACATCCCGCCCGGCGCGCGCACGGATTTGTTCCGCCATCTCTATGACGAAGTGTTCTACGTTCTGTCCGGTTCGGGCAGCGCCACGATCGAAACCGGCAACGGCCGCAGCGCGAGTTTCGAATGGGGCCCGCGCGCTTTGTTCTCGCCGCCGCTGAACGCGCCGTTCCGGCTGTTCAACGGCTCAGGCCGCGAAACCGCGCGGCTCGTCTCCGCCAACAATCTGCCCTTCCTGATGAACGTCTATCGCAACGAGAACTTCCTGTTCGACAATCGATTCCCCTTCCCCGATCGTGTCGGCCGTGAAGCCTATTTCAACGGCGAAGGCGATTTCCTCCCCCTCGCGCCGGGAAAGCACATGTGGGAGACGAATTTCGTTCCCGACCTTGGCTCCTTCGAGTTGCCGGAGTGGGAAGCGCGCGGCGCCGGCAGCCGCAACATCAAGATCATCCTGGCCGACAGCTCCATGCACGCGCATGCCTCGGAGATGCCCGTCGGCACCTACAAGAAGGGGCACCGCCACGGGCCCGGCGCGCACGTCTTTGCCGTCACCGGCTCCGGCTATACCTTGATGTGGAACGAGGGCGACGCCGGTTTCGAACGGCACGAATGGCAGAACGGTTTTGTCTTCGCGCCGCCGGACGGCATGTTCCACCAGCATTTCAACACCGGGTCGGAGCCCGCGCGCTACCTCGCCGTCTCGCTCGGCAGCCACCGCTATCCGGTGTTGGCGCGCAAGGTGGAGCGCAAGAATGCGCCGGAGGCTTCGGTGAACGAAGGCGGCATCCAGATCGATTATCCGGATCAGAACCCGCGCATTCACCAGATTTGGCTGAAGGAGCTGGCGAGGACCGGCGTCGTCTCGCGCATGGGCCGCCATTTCGACGAAGAAAATATCAAGAGGGAGATGGCATGACCGGCTCGCAACCGAAATTCCTGCTCGATCCATATCTTGAATGGACGGCGAAGGAAGGCATCCCAGTCCACGAGGATTTCGGTATCGATCTCGTCGCCGTGGACACCGCGCCCTGGCCGCGGCTCGGCGACGGCTGCAAGGGCTCCTTCGTCCACCTGAAGGGCCGCGGCGACTGGATGACCGTGTTTGTGCTGGAAATCCCTTCGGGCGGAAGTTCCGCGCCGCAGCAGCATTTATTTGACGAAGTCTTCTACGTGATCTCCGGCAGCGGCAGTATGGTTGTCGAGCTGCCGGGCGGCGGAAAGCAGTCGTTCGAATGGGGACCGCGCAGCCTGTTTGCGCCGCCGCTGAATGCGAAATACCGCATCTTCAACGCCTCGGGCCGCGAGCCTGCGCGGCTCGCGTCGTCAAACAATCTGCGCGTGTTGATGAACATCCTGCACGATGAGAAATTCTTCTTCGACAATCCCTATGCCTTCCCCGAGCGCAATCTGCCTACCGGCTATTACAGCGGCGAAGGCGAGATGACCTCGATCCGCCCCGGCCGTCATCTGTGGGAGACGAATTTTGTGCCCGACCTCGGCGCGTTCGAGCTGAAGCCTTGGGAGGAACGCGGCGCCGGCTCGTCCAATATCCAATTCCTCTTGGGCGAAGGCTCCATGGGCGCGCATGTCTCCGAAATGCCGGTCGGCACCTATAAGAAGGGACACCGCCACGGCCCCGGCCTGCATGTCTTTTTCATCCACGGCAGCGGCTACAGCCTGCTGTGGTATTATGGAGAGAGCGACTACAAGCGCGTGGACTGGCGGCATGGCGTGGTCTTCGCGCCGCCGGACGAGATGTTCCACCAGCACTTCGACACCAGCTCGCGTCCGGCGCGCTATCTCGCCATCGGCTTCGGCAGCAAGCGCTATCCTTGCGTGCTGGAGCGGCGTCTCGGCTCCGAGGGCCGGCGCAGCGACGTCAGCATCAAGGAAGGCGGCGCGCAGATCGAATATGCCGACCAGGACCCGCGCATCCACGCCATCTGGCTCGAAGAGATCAAGAAGACGGGCGTTAAATCGCAGATGGGCAAATACGTAGACGAGACCGCCTATTCGCAATCGGCGGCCGAGTGAATCGCGCCGCCTCGCCGCGGCGTGCATAAGAATGATCAGGGAGAGGGCATGTCCAAGAGCGCAGTAGTTTCCGACGAGCTTGCGGCGAAATTCGCGACCGAGAAGGACACGCCGTATGAGCGCTGGGTCAGGAGCCAGGGGCTGGACATCCGTCCCGCGATGTACGTCCCGCAATTGCGCACCATCGAGTTGAAGCCTTGGGTGGCGCGCGGCGGCAAGGCCGTCTTCCTCAACCACGAAACCACGCGGACCACGAACGACGCTTACGTCTGCGAAATTCCTCCCGGCGGAGAGCTAAAGCCGCGGCGGCAGATTTTTGAGGAAATGATCCTCGTCCTCTCCGGACGCGGCTCCACGACGATCTGGAACGACGCCGGAGATCGCCAGACCTTCGAATGGAAGGAGAACGCGATTTTCGCCATTCCGCTCAACTGCCACCACCAGCATTTCAATGGCGCGGGCACGCAGCCGGCCCGCTACATCGCGGTCACCTATTGCCCGCAGGTGCTCAACCTCTACGGCGACGCGGAGTTCGTCTTCAATTGCAAGCACGACTTCAAGACCCGCTTCAGCGGCGAGCCGGACTATTTCAGCGCCAAGGGCGAGCAGAAGGGATTTCTGCTCACCACCAACTTCGTCGCCGATGCGGCCAACATCCCGCTGATCACCGCCAAGGAACGCGGCGGCGGCGGCGGGCATATCCGCTTCAACATGGCGCGCGGCGCGCTGCCAAGCCACATTTCTCAGTTCCCGGTCGGCACCTACAAGAAGGCGCATTCGCACGGCTCCGGCGCCTATGTGATCGTGCTCAGCGGCCAGGGCTATTCGTTGATGTGGCACGAGGGCGAAGAGCCCAGGCGCTACGACTGGGAAGTCGGCACGCTGATCGTGCCGCCCGCCGGCATGTATCACCAGCACTTCAACACCGGCTCGACGCCGGCGCGCTATCTCGCCTTCCGCAACATGTCGATCCGCAATTCCCAGGGCGTGCCTTACTCCTGGATCAGCCGGCGGCAGGGCGGCACGCAGATCGATTACGCCGACGAGCCGCCGATTGTTCGCGATCTGTTTGAAAAGGAGATCGCAACAAGTGGCATCGCCTCGCGCATGGCGGATGCCTACGCGAAAGAGATCGAGACACTGCCGCCGAGAGTGGCCGCAGAGTGAAGCAGGGAGACCGCGTGATGGACGCCAAGGTGAGAGCCGCTACCAATCTGCAGGATTTGCGCACGCATCTGAATAATCTGCAGAAGCGCGGCAAGCTCACGCGAGTCACGATCCCGGTCAATAAGGACACGGAATTGATGCCCCTTGTGCGGTGGCAGTTCCGCGGCTTGCAGCAAGAGCAGCGCAACGGCTTCCTGTTCGAGAACGTGACGAACGCGCGCGGCGAAAGCCTCAAGGGCAGCGTGGCCGTGAGCATCTACGCAGGCTCGCCGGAAATCTATGCCATCGGCATGGGCTGCGACGTGAAGGATATCCGCAAGCGCTGGCAGGAAGCACAAGCCAAGCCGCTGCCGCCGAAGGTCGTCGACTACGGCACGATTCAGGATGAAGTTCATGTCGGCGACAATCTGCTCGAGCACGGCGGGCTGGAGGAATTCCCGATTCCGAATTCGACCCCGGGATTCGACGTCGGTCCCTACACCACCGCGTCCAATTGGGTCACCAAGGACTCCGAACTGAATTGGATGAACGTCGGCAATTATCGCGGCCAGGTGAAGGGCCCCACGAAAATGGGCGTCTTCATCGGCCCGCGCAAACATGCCTGGAAGCATTGGGACCAGGCGCGCCAGCGCGGCGACAAATACCTGGAAGCCGCGCTTGTCATCGGCGGCCCCGCTCCCCTCACATACCTCTCCGGTTCCCGCATGCCTTATGGGGTCGAGGAATACGCGGTGGCAGGCGCGCTGATCGGCGAGCCGCTGGAGCTCGTGCGCTGCAAGACCGTCGATCTCTTGGTGCCCGCCCATGCGGAACTGGTGATCGAAGGCCGCATCTCCACCGAATATCTTGAGCCGGAAGCGCCGTTCGGCGAGTTCACCGGCTATATGGGCGAGCGCGTCTACAACGCGGTGTTCGAGACCACCGCCATCACCCACCGCAAGGACCCGATCTTCGCCGCCATCATCAGCCAGATGCCGCCGAGCGAGAGCAGCATGCTGAAGAAGATGGGGCAGGACAACAGCTACCTCTATTTCCTGCGCAACCACTGTGGCCTGCCCGATGTGGTGGACATCAGCTTCCATGAGATCGCGCTGGAGTCCTGGGCCGTTGTGCAGCTCAAGCGCTGCAATCCTTCCATGGTGTGGCAGACGCTTTATGCCATCGCCGGGCGCAATGCCTCCTCCGGCAAGATCGTCATTGCCGTGGATGAGGACATTGATCCGAACGATATGGAATCCATCATCTGGGCGCTGAGCTACCGCATGCAGCCCGATCGCGACATGAAGGTGCTCGGCGATCGCGCCATCGGCCTCGATCCATCCGGCCTGCCGCCGCAAAAAGAACTGCGCAACATGACTCAGCAGGCGAACTTCGGATCGATGGTGCTGATCGACGCCACGCGCAAATGGAATTATCCGCCGGTGTCGCTGCCCGCGAAGCAATACATGGAACGTGCGAAAGAGATGTGGGAGCAGTTGCAGCTTCCCAAGCTCACGCCGCGTGTGCCGTGGCACGGCTACGAACTCGGCGACTGGTCGGACCGCGACCGTGAGGAAGCCGAATGGGCGGTGAAGGGCGAATATCACAAGACCGGCGAGCGCGCCGCCAAGAACCGCAAGCCCGCCGGAAAATAGGACCGTTGGAGTTAGAACGCATGTTGCTCCCTTCACCTCATCCTGAGGAGACCGCCATAGCAGGCGCAGCCTGCATGCACTTGGCTGCGATGCGGTCGTCTCGAAGGATGAGGCCACATGCTTCGAGACACGCGACTGCGTCGCGCTCCTCAGCATGAGGTTGGTGATGTGGAGAGTCTTGCAATGAGAGGTAACTAGATGGACGGCCGCACGCAAGCGAAGACCAACCTGCAGGACCTGCGCACGCATCTGGAAAATCTCGACCGCCGGCAACTGCTGCGGCGCGTCACCATTCCGATCAACAAAGATACCGAGTTGATGCCGCTGGTGCGCTGGCAGTTCCGCGGGCTGAAGGAAGAGCAGCGCACCGGCTTCCTGTTCGAGAACGTCACCAATGCCAGGGGCGAAAGCCTCAAGGGCGGCGTGGCGGTCGGCATCTACGCGGGCTCGACGGAAATCTATTCCGTCGGCATGGGCTGCAAGGTGTCCGAAATCCGCGACCGCTGGCAGAAGGCGCAGGCCAAGCCGACGCCGCCGCGCCTGGTCGAGCATGGCAGCGTGCAGGAAGAAGTGCATATGGGCGCCAACCTGCTCGAACACGGCGGCATCGAGGAATTTCCCATTCCCATCTCGACGCCGGGCTTCGACGTCGGCCCCTACACCACCGCGTCCAACTGGGTGACGAAGGATCCAGAGACCGGCTGGATCAACGTCGGCAATTATCGTGGGCAGGTGAAAGCCGCCGACCGCATGGGCATGTTCATCTCACCGCGCAATCACGGCTGGAAACACTGGGACATGTGCCGCAAGCAGGGCAAGCCGCTGGAAGCCGCGCTCGTGATCGGCGGCCCGCCAGTGCTGACCCATTTGTCGGGTTCACGCATTCCCTATGGCGTCGAGGAATACGCCGTCGCGGGCAGTCTGATCGGCGAGCCGCTCGATGTGGTGAAGTGCAAGACCGTGGACCTCACGGTGCCGGCGCACGCCGAGTTGGTGATCGAAGGCCACATCTCCACTGAATATGTCGAGCCGGAGGCGCCGTTCGGCGAATACACCGGCTACATGGGCGGCCGCGTCTACAACGCGGTGTTCGAGGTGACCGCCATCACCCACCGCAAGAACCCGATCTTCACCGCCATCATCAGCCAGATGCCGCCCAGCGAGAGCAGCAAGCTGAAGAAGATCGGCCAGGACAACGCCTATCTGTTCTATCTGAAGAGCCAATGCGGCATCGCCGACGTGGTGGATGTCTCCTGCCACGAGATCGCGCTCGACTCCTTCGTCGTGATCCAGATGAAGAAATGCAACCGCTCCATGGTCTGGCAGGCGCTCTATGCGGTAGCCGGCCGCAACACCATGGTCGGCAAGATCGTGATCGCGGTGGACGAGGACATCGACCCGCATGACCCGGAATCGCTCATCTGGGCGATGAGCTACCGCATGCAGCCGCATCGCGACACCGCGATGCTGTCCAACCGCTCGGTCGGTCTCGATCCTTCCGGCGCGCCGTCAAACCAGGACGGCATCGACAACAGCCACGTGCAGCAGGTGTTCGGCTCGGCGCTGCTGATCAACGCGATGCAGCCGTTCGACTACCCGCCGGTCTCCCTGCCGGCGAAGCAATACATGGAGCGCGCGCGGGAAATCTGGGAGCAGCTGCAATATCCCGCGCTGACGCCGCGCAAGCCGTGGCACGGCTACGAACTCGGCGATTGGTCGGAGCGCGACCGCGAAGAGGCGCAATGGGCGGTGGAGGGCAAATACTTCCTCACCGGCGAACGCGCCAAGAAACAGCGCAAACCGGCGAGTGAGTGAGATTTCTTGGTCATCCTTCGTGATATGCTCAAATTTTACGTCATGGCCACGGCAATCACATTGTTCATGTTTCGGATAATAAGAAACCCTATTGGGGAGAGATGCTCAGCGGCTTACCGGCGGGCTTGGGCGATGGCTTCGGGGGAGGGGCGCGGAAGTCGCCCACGACCGCATCAATAATCTGACACCCGCTGCGAGTGGCCTGGCTGTGGACGAAGCCCATATTGAATTCCCGAATAGCCTTAGAGCTGCGGGCCGACACAACCTCGAAGACTGTGCGAGTATTCTCGTCGATCTTCGTTCCACTCGGCGCCGAATGGGTGCAGCGCACCTTAAGATCCTTCACATCGTAGTCACTTGGATTCACGAAAGTGAAGCTGGCGGTCATCACGCTAAACTCCGACCGCCAGGAGAAGTTTTTAAGGGAAATGCTGGCCAAGACCTCCTGTCGCCGCCGTCGTTCGACCACCGCCGGGTCCGGATTCAGCATCTCGCCCGTTACCATCCGCGTCGTATCGATTGGATTGCTGACTTTGGGGCTGACATCCTTACCCGAGGTCAGGGCGTATATGACGGCGATCAACAATAGAATGCCGAGAAGAGCCTTCATCGCGGCTGCATCCTTTTAACTTTTGCCGCCCATTCAATAGGCACATCCATTGTTGTTCCTATTGATTCCTCGCTGGCGGGTGCTGTCAAGGTAAAGAAAATCTCCTGGTATCGAAGATACTTAGCACTCTAGCATGCACTCACCTGCACCGTCATCCTGAGGTGCGAGCGCAGCGAGCCTCGAAGGATGCACGGCCCGGGGGGCCCGTCGCCCTTCGAGGCTTGGCGCTGCGCGCCAAGCACCTCAGGGTGACGGGAATCCGACGCCGCTAAGACGATCGTGCCATAGCCTGCCCAGGCCGGACCAAATAAGGTTCAATCCGTTACTCTTTCCCGGCTGAGAGTCACCATGCAAACGGTTGGACACTTCATAGACGGCAAGCCGGTGCCGGGTTCAGGTGCCACGGCTCCCATTACCGACCCGTCCACCGGCAAGATCACGCGGCAGGTGTCGCTCGCGGCCGCCGACGACGTGGACAAGGCCGTCGCCGCCGCCGCCCACGCCTTCCCCGCTTGGGCGGCGACGCCCGTCCCGCGCCGCGCCGCCGTCATGTTCCGTTTCAAGCAGCTGATCGAACAGCATGCCGACGAATTGGCGCGGTTGATCACCTCCGAGCACGGCAAGGTTCTGTCCGATGCCAGAGGTTCGCTGCAACGCGGGCTGGAAGTGGTCGAGTTCGCCTGCGGCATCCCGCATCTTCTCAAAGGCGAATTCAGCGAAAACGTCGGCACCAATATCGACAGCTATTCCCTGCGCCAGCCGATCGGCGTCTGCGCCGGCATCACGCCGTTCAACTTTCCCGCCATGGTGCCCCTGTGGATGTTCCCGGTCGCCATCGCCTGCGGCAACACCTTCATCCTGAAACCTTCGGAGAAAGTGCCGGGCTGCTCCATGCGGCTGGCGGAGCTGTTCATGCAAGCCGGCGCGCCGCCTGGTGTTCTCAATATCCTCAACGGCGCAAAGGAAGCCGTGAACGCTATCCTCACTCATCCCGGCGTCGACGCGGTGAGTTTCGTCGGCTCGACGCCGGTCGCCGAGCATGTCTATCGCACCGGCACGCATGCGGGAAAGCGCGTGCAGGCGCTCGGCGGCGCGAAAAACCACATGGTGATCCTGCCCGATGCCGATCTCGACCAGGCCGCAGACGCCTTGATGGGCGCGGCCTATGGCTCGGCGGGCGAGCGCTGCATGGCGGTGTCGGTGGCGGTTGCGGTCGGCGCAGTGGCCGATCCGCTGGTGCAAAAGCTTAGCCCCCGGGTGCGCGCGCTGAAAATCGGTCCCGGTACCGACAAGGAATCCGAAATGGGGCCGCTGGTGACAGCGGCGCATCGCGACAAGGTGAAAGGCTATATCGACCTCGGCGTGAAGGAAGGCGCCGAGCTTGTGGTCGATGGCCGCGACCTGCGCCTGCAAGGTTACGAGGACGGTTTCTTCCTGGGCGCATCGCTGTTCTACAAGGTGCGGTCGGACATGCGCATTTATAAAGAAGAGATTTTCGGCCCGGTCCTCTGCGTCATTCGCGCGCCCGGGTTCGAGGATGCGCTGAAGCTCGTCAACGACCATGAATTCGGCAACGGCGCCGCTGTCTTCACCCGCGACGGCGACGCCGCGCGCTCCTTCGTCAGCCGCGTTTCCGCCGGCATGGTGGGCGTCAATGTCGCCATTCCCGTGCCCATGGCCTTCTTCAGCTTCGGCGGCTGGAAGCGCTCGCTGTTCGGCGACCATCACAGCCACGGCGCGGAAGGCGTGCGCTTCTATACCCGGCTGAAAAGCGTGACCTCGCGCTGGCCGACGGGCATCCGCGCCGGCGCCGACTACATCATGCCGACCCTGCGCTAGCGGTTTCCGCGCCCACCCATACGGGCCTATTTCACCGGGATCAGTTGACGAAGCCGGAGCCTGGCCCCAAAAAGCGCCCGGCCGTGCTACAAACAGGGCCTGAATCGGCCCTACCCGAGCCCAAAGAGGATTCCATGGCGTCCGAGGAGCCCGTCACCATCCCCGCCCTGCAGCAGATGAAGCGCGCGGGCAAGAAGATCGCGGGCGTCGTGGCCTGGGACTACCAGATCGCGCAGATCGCCGAGCGCGCGGGCGCCGACATGATTGTGGTCGGCGACTCCGTCGGGGCGAATCTGCTCGGCCATGACAATCCGCTGCAAGTCACGCTCGACGAGATTTTGGTGTTCTGCAAAGCCGTGCGCCGTGGCACCAAGCGCATGCTGGTGAGCTGCGACATTCCTTTCGGTCCGCTGCAGGAAGGGCTCGATAGCGTGCTGCGCGCCGCCGTGCGGCTGGTGAAGGAAGGCGGCGCCGACATGCTCAAGCTCGACGCCGCCGCCGAATTCCCCGAAGCGGTGAAGGCGCTCACCCGCGCCGGCATTCCCGTCTTCGCGCAATTCGGGCTCACGCCGCAGACCGCGCTGAAATACGGCATTCCCTACAGCACGCAGAGCTCCCCCGGCGCGCAGGCCACCAAAAAGATGACGGCGAAGCTGGTGGAGGAGGCGAAGCGTTTGGAAGACGCCGGCGCCGTGGCGCTCGACTTCACCAATTCCGGCCCGGTCGCCGGCCCGGCGGTGGTGAAAGCGGTGCAGATTCCCGTCATCGGCGGCTTCGGCGGCGGGCCCTGGCTCGACGGCCGTGTGCGTCTGGCGCAGACCGCGCTCGGCTCGTCGGCGAAATGGATCGACTCCAAGGCCGACACCTACGTCAACACCGCGAAGCTGAGCCTCGACGCATTCAAGAAGCTGATCGGCGACATCCGCGCCGGAAAGCAGATCAAGGGGTGAGTGGCTGTCTTGGACCGTCACCCTGAGGTGCGGGCGCAGCGAGCCTCGAAGGGCGACGGTCACCACGCGCGCCACACGGTAGGCAAGTTGCACAGATCCGGGCCGCTCATCCTTCGAGGCTCGGCCTTCGGCCGAGCGCCTCAGGATGACGGATCAAACATTGAGGCGCGCCGCTGGTATCATGGGGTACACGTGGAAGGGAGTTAAGACATGCCCACCACCATCATCGACGGCATCTCCACCCGCTATTTTCTGCTCCCTCTCCCCATGGGAGAGGTAAAGTCGAGAAACTGAGTTTAGGAAGACATAGAGATGCCCACCGCAGTTATTGATGGAATTAGCACCCGCTATGAAGTCCTCGGCTCCGGCCCGCCGCTGCTGATGTATTCGCCCGGCGGCTTCAACGCCACGATGGAGACGTGGCGTACGCAAGGCGTCTACGCCAAGATCAAGCTGCTCGATCACCTGCCGAAGAAATACACCTGCATCACCTTCGACCGGCGCGAATGCGGTCAGTCCGGCGGCCGTGTCGAGCGCGTCACCTGGGCGCATTACGTCGCGCAGGGCAAAGGCCTGCTCGACCATCTCAAGATCAAGCAGGCGCACATCATGGGCGGCTGCCTGGGCGTCAGTTGCGCCGCCGCTTTCGGCGTGATGCAGCCGGAGACGACGCTCTCCCTCGTGCTCTATTGGCCGGTGGGCGGCGCGAAATATCGCCTCTCCAGCCACCAGCGCTTTGCCGAGCATCTCGCCTATGTGCAGCAGCACGGCTTGCAGGCGGTGGCCGATCTGGTCGCCAAGGACGGCAAGCCGTTTAACGCCGACCCGCGCGGCGGCCCCTGGGCCTCGGTGCTCAAGCACGACAAGGCCTTCGCCGAGAGCTACGTGAAGCAGGACGTGGAGCGCTACAAACTGACCGTCGCCGGCATGGCGCGCACGCTGATCGATCGCGACACCGCGCCCGGCGCCGAGCCCGAGGATTTGCTGCGGCTGGACATCCCTGCCCTCATCGTCCCCGGCAGCGACAATTTCCACGCCACCTCAGCCGCGCGCTATCTGGAAGAATGCCTGCCGAAGTCCGAATACTGGGACGTGCCGGTGGAACAGCAGACCGAAGACGTGACGGCGAAGAGGGTGATGGAGTTTTTGGGGAAGGTTTGATTGTCATCCCGGCCGACCCCCGACTTGATCGGGGGGAGAGCCGGGACCCATGCGGTTTTAGTTGGGTCCCGGATCAGCTCGCTTCACTCGCCGTCCGGGATGACAAATTGGAACCCTCATGCCCGGCCTTGTGCCGGGCATCCACGTCTTAGGACCATTGCTGCGGCAAAGACGTGGATGGCCGGGACTTCAGGCGCGAAGACGGCGCTTCGCGCCTTTTGCCCGGCCATGACGAAGTGCTGTGCCGTTTCCACATTGACCCCCGCCCACTATGCGCATATATTTGCGCATAGCCGGAGCGCCGCGGATGCCCAAGCCCGCCCTGGAGTTGAACCGCGGCAAGGTCGCGGCGCGGCTTCAGCGCGAAGGCTGGATCAACAAAGGCGGCGGCAGTCACGACATTTATGTTCACCCGGTGCGCCGGGGCCGCCTGATTTCCGTGCCGCGCCATCGCATGCTGTCGCCGGGGGTCGCCCGCAAGATCGCGAAACACGCCGGTTGGCTGTAACGACAAAGGAGAATTCAGATGCCCCGCTATGCCGCCCTGATCGATGGAAAACGCGGCGCCTATGGCGTCGTCATTCCCGATCTTCCCGGCTGCACCGCCATGGGAAAGACCGTGGATGAGGCTTTGGCCAACGCCGCCGCGGCCGCGCGCGCCTGGGCCGAGGTGGCGAAGGCCGAAGGAATATCCATTCCCAAGCCGCGCGCCATTGAAGCGGTGAGGAACGATCCTGAGGTCGCCGCGGAGATCGCCGGCGGCGCGGCGCTGTCGATTGTTCCCGTCGTTTTGGATTCCGGCCGCGCGAAAACGGCGAACCTTTCTCTCGACGCCGGCTTGCTGGAGGCGATCGACGAAGCGGCGGACGCCAAGGGCCTGACCCGCTCCGCCTTTATCGCCAGCGCGGCGCGGGAAAAGATTTTGCAGGATGGTTGAGCATCGGTAGTCGTCATGCTGAGGTGCGAGCGCAGCGAGCCTCGAAGCATGACGCCGCATCCTTCGAGGGCCGCCTACGGCGGCCACCTCAGGATGACGGTTCAGATGCAAGTGTAGGGAGGGGGTAAGTCTGGCGAGACGCCATCGTTTCAAGCATACTGAAAGACCTCAGCCGCGCGCTATTTGCAGGAATGCCTGCCGAAGTCCGAATACTGGGACATGCCGGTGGAGAAGCAAACGGAAGACGTGACGGCAAAGCGGGTGATGGAGTTTTTGGATACTGTCTGCGGCCTATAGTACGTTGTGAATTCCGAGCTCTCTCCTGTATGGAACAATGGCAAAGCAAATTGCGGTCACTGCGATACATTTACCTGAACGATGGATGGCGAACATGCGCATTCTTCTGCGGGTCGTTGGACTAGCGTTTTTCCTTTGCGCATGGACCAACTCTTATCCACATGCTCAAACGCCTATTGGGAGCGAAGTTACAACGCCGGCTCAAGGTCTAACATCAAGCCCACAATCAGTGGATGACACTCGCACCAGGCAATCTGCAGAAAGAGAGGATGTCTCCAAGTTACGCTCAGAGATAGAAACGATAAAGAATATTATTTTTTATGGCGGGGGATTTCTTGCATTCATCGTTTTCGTACTAACACTTCAATCGTCGATATTAGCTTGGATGTCAGATCGGCGAACCTCGGAATCGCATGCTTTGGGGATTAAGGGCGAAACTACAGCTCAAAATCGAGCGCAAACAATCCATGATAAGTTCTTAGAAGACTCACACAAGACAATTGGTTTAGTCAATGCAACACTGCAACTTGCGAAAGACGCGACGGAGAGCACAACACGCGTCTTTGAAGAAAGAGCACTTACAAATTTAAGGCTGCTTGACGAAAGAGCCAAAAGCTTGCTTTCCGATGTAACAATCGAACGCGCTCGTGACTTGGTTAGAGATGTCGCGCAACAAGAAGCAATTAAGTCTCTAGCTCAGGAAATAACGTTATTCGAGAGCAATCGTCTTTTCTTCGCAGAAAAGTTTCCCTTAACTCCTCACTGCAAATTTGTACGAGGAGTCTACGCGCATATGTCACAGGATTATAGCGATGCAATTAAAGAATGGGAGTCGATAAGAATTGATACTAGAAGCTCCCAATTGCTAGTTGGCCTGGCGGCGTACTGGATAGCAATCGAATATGACTCATTAGGCAATTTCGAGAAAGCAATCTCAACATTCGAAAGCGCTAGGAATGTCGTTGATGGGGTGGCCAAGTACGATATCGAGAGATTGATAATCGAGTCCACGTTCTCCAAACTTCCCATTGAGGAAGCAGAGAGCCTCGTCGGACCGTTAGAAGCCTTGCTTGAGAAAGCTGAAAGAGAAGGCGAAGGTCGAGCGCGAACATATGTCGTCAGGAGAATAAATATTGCCCTGGGTAATATTTTATTGCAGGTCGGAAAACACCAAAAGAAGACGGAGCTATCTCAACTAGCGGGGAAAAACTTTGAGAAGGCTATAAAGATATTCCGGGCTATCTCTGACTACGATCAATGGGCACTTTTGGGCTTGGCAGAGGCACTGTATTTCAAAGGTGAATTAGAAGACGCGACGCGCATTTTCGCAGGCAGAGCCAAAGCAAACGCAGTAAAAGAATTTGGCCGGAGGAAAGAGCCTCGCTCACAGGTTCTCGCCAAAACAACAGAACTAATATGCTGTGTTCGAGCCCCAACATCGGACGACTCCGTTGTGGCCATTCATGAGACACTTACTAGAACTCTCAATGACGTGCATCCTCGGCTGACCATCTACTCCGCATTTGAAAAGAGGAATGTCACCAAGGAAATGTTCGAAGGTCAATTGCAAGAATTTATGTTGGAGAGCAAGCTTGGACTGGAGTAAATTTGAATAGAGCCTTTGCGAATAATGCGTATAAGCGGTGGAGCGGAGCGACTTCAGAGGTGGTCCCACTTTCTGAGACAGCCGGCTAAGGTGGATTCGCCGATGCAGAGGACGAACCACCATGAGGACGCGGAGACGGTTTTCCGGGGAGTTCAAGGCCAAGGTTGCGCTTGAGGCGATCCAGGGCCACCAGACGGTAGCGGAGCTGGCGACCAAGCACGAACTGCATCCGACCCAGATTGCGGCTTGGAAGCGCGAGGCGATCGAGAAGCTTGCCAAGG
>Ga0082335_1001038_pt1 | contig 63901 bp, 57 predicted proteins | sample Subgrocontami58m_FD_72375 | JGI IMG/M metagenome (GOLD analysis project Ga0082335, IMG submission 72375) | Subsurface groundwater microbial communities from S. Glens Falls, New York, USA - GMW37 contaminated, 5.8 m (SPADES assembly) (version 2) ... | reverse complement strand
TTGAACCTGCGGACAGGGAACGCATCCCTGATCTGGATCAAAATGTTCGTAAAGCGCAGAAGATAAAATGGAAAGATGTCGTTCTGGCTTCCAACTTAAATGAGACCCTGTATTTTATCGAGGAGAATTATGTTAAAGTTGGAAATGTGAACGGGGTTGATATATATCAATTAATAACGAGTTTGCCTTGATTTTTGATGGGTGAGTTGTTTTTGCAGGAAATCGCTGATTGACATCCCAATATTCCTAGTTATAATTCAGTCTCTGAATTTTGGATTGAATTTTGAACATGGAATCAACAAACGACGAACTCCGCGAACTCTCCCTGCTTGAGCAGATCGAGAGCGATCCAAATGTGAATCAATCCGCGCTGGCTGTGCAGCTTGGCGTTGCAGTTGGCACGGTCAATTGGCATTTAAAACGTCTCATAGCGAAAGGTGCGGTCAAGGTCTCGCGGGCCGAGCGCAAGAAACTGCGCTACATCATCACGCCTGAGGGGCTTGCCTTGCGCGCCCGCCTCGCGGTGGATTTTGTGGAGCGTTCGTTTTCTGTTTATCGCCGAACGCGCCAGCGAGTGAAAGATCACGTTTTAAAAATTCGCCATGCAGGGCTCGATCGCGTGCGCATCGTTGGCTCCGGTGATGTGGCTGATATTTGCAAACTCACCTGCCTCGAACAAGGCATTTCAGTTGTAAACGATAAAACTGCACCTGCCTTAATTTTGGATGGATATAAAGTGAGATTGGAGGGCTTGGAATGACGGATCATCATGTGTTGATCACCGGCGGCGCCGGATATATCGGTTCACTCCTGACCTCGGAACTGCTGCGCGCCAATTACAGAGTCACCGTCCTTGATTCTTTACTGTTCGGCGGTGAAGCGATTGTCCCGTTTCTTAATCATCCCAACTTTCACTTCATCAAAGCGGATGTGACCGAGCCGCGCGCCATACGTGATGCGGTCAAACGCGACTGGCAAACCCCGAACGCGGTTATTCATCTTGCCGCGATTGTCGGTTTCCCCGCGTGTCAAGCGGTGGGGAAACAGGTTTCATGGAAATATAATTTCGATTCCACAAAAATAGTCTTCGAACAAGCAGCAGACCTGGGTGTGGAGCGATACGTATTCGCATCCACATACAGCAACTATGGTTTATCTGAAGACGGCAAACCCGTAACAGAGGAATCTCCGCTCAACCCGCAATCGCTGTATGCAGAGACAAAGATCGCGTCGGAGGAATATCTGCTCTCGCAAAAGGATGCAGCCTGCGCGCCGTTAGTTTTTCGCTTTGCAACGTTATATGGACTCTCCCCGCGCACGAGATTTGACCTGATCGTGAATCAATTCGTCCTCGAAGCATTCACCAAGCGCGAGTTGATCATCTACCAGCGCGGATACTCGCGCTCGTTTGTCCATATCCGCGATGTGGTACGCGGTGTGATCATGGGACTCGAAGCCGGGCAATCCAAGATCCGTGGGCAGGTTTTTAATCTGGGAACTGAGAACGGCAATTACACAAAAAATGAAATCGTGAATCTTGTCCTCAAACGCATGCCTGAAGTGGTCGTGCAGTATAAGGACATGTCCTTCGGCGGCGATATGCGTGACATCACCGTATCGTTTGAAAAGATCAAACGTGTGCTTGGCTTTGACACGCTGTTTGATGTGGACGACGGCATCCGCGAAGTATTATTTGCGTTGAAAACAGGATTGATCAAAAACCCGACCGATGATAAATATAGGAACGCGCAGTTTATTGTGCAGTAGGTTACAGGTTCAAGGTTCAAGGTTCGAAGTTTGAAAGTGAAGGATAAAGATATGACGACCGCGAAACGGTTTGAAGAATTGGAAGTTTGGCAAAAGGCGAAAGAGTTGACAAATTGGGTTTATAAATATTCTTCGGATGGGATATTTGCGCGTGATTTTGGTTTGCGCGACCAAATGCGCCGAGCGGCGGTTTCGATCATGTCAAATATTGCCGAAGGATTTGAGAGCCAGACACAGGCGATGTTTATAAAATATCTGGCTTATGCAAAAGGCTCTGCTGGCGAGCTGCGTGCCCAACTTTATATCGCCAGCGATCAATGCTATATCACTGATGAGGAATTCAAGACAATATTTTCACTGGCTGAAATATGCAGTAAACAACTCGCCCGATTTATCCAATATCTGGAATCTCAACCCAACGCGCGGCGTGTCCGCGAAGAAGGAGTAACCTGCGATGTCGAACAATAAACCCGCAACTTCCAACATTCAACCTTCAACTTTCCAACCTTCAACCTTTTGGCAAAATAAAAGAGTTATCGTCACAGGCGGCGCGGGCTTTCTTGGCTCTTTTGTCATTGAAAAACTCAAACAGCGCGGCGCAGCGGATATATTCATTCCGCGCATCGAGAACTACAACCTCGTTGATGCGAATGATATCCGCCGCATGTATGAAGACACACTCAAAGGTGTTGACCCGAAGAACGTGGTCATCATCCACCTCGCCGCGAACGTGGGCGGCATCGGTGCGAATCGCGAGCATCCCGCCGATTTCTTTTACGACAATCTGATGATGGGTGTTGAACTGATGCATCAGGCATACAAAAATGGCGTGGGGAAATTCGTGGCGATTGGCACAGTATGCGCCTACCCGAAATTTACGCCTGTGCCTTTCAGGGAAGATGACTTGTGGATCGGCTATCCCGAAGAGACCAATGCGCCTTATGGTTTGGCGAAGAAAATGATGCTGGTACAGGCGCAGGCATATCGCGCGCAATATGGTTTCAATGCAATTTTCCTTTTACCTGTGAACCTGTACGGTCCGCGTGATAATTTCAATTTGGCAACTTCGCATGTCATTCCCGCATTGATCCGCAAAGCTGTCGAAGCAGGCGAGCGCGGTGACAAAGAATTGCAAGTCTGGGGGGATGGCTCTCCGACGCGTGAATTTCTTTATGTGGAAGATGCCGCCGATGGCATTGTCACCGCCGCAGAAAAATACAATGGCGACCTGCCGGTCAACCTCGGCTCTGGCTATGAAATCTCGATTAAAGATTTAACTGAGATGATCGTTAAGATGACAGGCTTCCAGGGCAAACTCGCCTGGCAGACCGATAAACCAAACGGCCAGCCCCGCCGCGGCCTGGATGTCTCCCGTGCGAAGGAATTATTCGGCTGGAGCGCACAGGTTTCCTTTGATGAAGGTATGAAGCGTACGATTGAATGGTTCAAGGAAAACAGGTCGAAAATAAAATAAGTCAAAAGTCAAAAGTCGGAGATCAAGCGACCTTTGACTTTCAACTTTTGACAGAGGAAATATGACCCAAATCACTAAAGTTTCACCCCACGAACCTCACACCATTTACATCAAACCATCCAAAGGTCTCGCCGCGTTAAATCTGCGTGACCTGTGGATCTATCGCGAACTTGTTTTTTTCATGGTGTGGCGCGATGTAAAAGTCCGTTACAAGCAAACTCTTTTGGGGATGGCATGGGCTGTGATTCAGCCTGTGATGACCATGCTCATTTTCACTTTCCTTTTTGGGAAAGTGGCAAAACTCCCAACAGATGGCATTCCCTATCCCGTATTTTCTTTTGCCGCTTTGCTGCCCTGGGGACTCTTCGTCACTGCGCTCAATCAGGGTAGCCGTTCGCTCGTGGCGCACAATAATATGGTGACGAAGATCTATTTCCCGCGCTTGATCCTTCCAATGGCTTCGGTCTTCGCGGGACTGGTGGATTTTGCGATTGCATTTGTAATTTTGATCGGTTTGATGTTTTACTATCAAGTAACACCTGCATGGAATGTAATCTGGACTCTCCCATTCTTCCTCCTTTTGGCGATCATCACAGCCCTGGGTGTAGCGCTTTGGCTTTCAGCGGTCAACGTGAAATATCGCGACGTAAACCAAGCCCTCCCGTTTCTGACTCAGTTTTGGCTGTTCGCCACACCTGTGGCCTATTCTTCCTCGGTCATTTCTGAAAAATGGCAGATCCTGTATTCCCTTAACCCAATGGCAGGCGTAGTCAACGGATTCCGTTGGGCTTTGCTTGGCTCAGGCAACGGACCTGATATCACGCTTTGGGTCTCCGCCACAATTTCCGTTTTGATTTTGATTTCAGGTCTTTTCTACTTTAGAAGCATGGAAAAGACTTTTGCGGATACGATATAGGTGTCAAGTGCGAGGTGTCGGGTGTCAGGTTTGTTAAGAAAAGGAGAATTTCATGGTGATGATTCAGCGATTTGAAGATATTCAAGCCTGGCAGGAAGCGCGGATATTGGTAAAAATGATTTATCAACTAACAAATAAAGAAAAGTTTTCCAAAGATTATGGAATGAAAGACCAAATTAGGCGGGCCTCTGTTTCTGTAATGAACAATATAGCAGAGGGATTTGATTGCGAGTCAAAAGTTGAATTTGCCCGATTCCTTGGAATTGCAAGGCGTTCAGCCGTGGAGGTGCAATCCTTGCTTTATGCAGGAATGGATGTGGAATATATTGACCAAACTGAGTTTGATTTGCACTAGGAACAAGCGCGCAAAGCCAAAGCCCTTGTTGGCGGTTTCAAACGCTCGCTTACTAAATAACCTGATACTTGACCCCTGACACCTATTATGACAACAGCAATCAGCGTAAAAAACATCGGCAAGCAATATAAGATCGGCGCGGCGGAGACAAAGTTCCGCTACAACATGCTGCGTGATGTGATCATGGATACCTTCTATGCGCCCGTGCGAATCGCAAAGGCGATGATAGGGAAGTCTGACCGCAGACAGAACCAGAATTATATCTGGGCGTTGAAGGATGTCTCTTTTGATTTGGAAGAAGGCAAAGTGCTTGGCATTGTAGGACGCAACGGTGCAGGCAAAAGCACCCTGCTCAAGATCCTCTCCCGCGTCACCGAGCCGACTTTAGGTACAGTCTCTGTGCGCGGACGAGTCGGTTCGCTCCTCGAAGTGGGCACAGGCTTTCACCCTGAACTCACTGGCCGCGAAAACATCTACATGAACGGCGCCATTCTCGGAATGCGGCGCGCCGAGATTGACTCCAAATTCGATGAAATCGTAGACTTTTCTGAAGTGACCCAATTCATTGATACGCCTGTCAAGCGCTATTCTTCAGGCATGTATCTTCGCCTTGCGTTTGCAGTTGCCGCGCATCTCGAACCCGAAATCCTTGTTGTGGATGAAGTGCTCGCAGTGGGCGATGCTGAATTCCAGCGCAAGTGTCTCGGCAAAATGGGCGACGTGGCACAACAAGGCCGCACGGTTTTGTTCGTCAGCCATAACATGTCCGCAATTTTGAGATTGACTCAGGAAGCCATTGTTTTGAACAAGGGTCAATTGCTCATGCGCGGACCAACGCAGGAAGCCGTTGATTTTTATCTTTCATCGGGGCAGGCGCAGGCAGGCGAGCGGGTTTGGGATGTGGAAGATGTCCCAGCGGCGAGCGCTCCATTTAGACCGATCAACTTGAAGATTAAGAATGGAAGCGGCAAGGTTGTGGATACTGTCCGCTCCACAGAACCAGTCACCGTCGAATTTGAATATCAACTTGATGCGCCTGTCACAGGTCTGCGCGTCGGCTTTTATCTCAGCACCATGCGCGGCGAGTACGTGCTCACATCCTTCGACACTGACGAACCGCAGCTCTTCGAGAAACACGATACACGCAACACGGGACATTACATCAGCTGCGCCGAAATCCCCGCTGACATTTTCAACGAAGGCCGCTACAGCATTGGCGTGAACGCGAGTTCGTTCGGCGTGCGCCGCTATTTCATGGATGAAAACGCAATCGCATTCAACGTGGATATTTCCGGCGCGCCTGGCACGCATTGGCCTGAGCCGCGTGTCGGCCCCGTTCGTCCGCGTTTGAATTGGGCGATTGAGAAACTGGATTAAATGTACCGCGACATTTATGTCGCGCATCGCAAGATAAATCTTGCGGTACGAGATTTTGATGGCAAAGACAAACACCCTCCGAGAACTCTTGGGCGACCTGCCCTTCACTGCCGAAATTGATTGGATGCTTCGGCAAAAAAGTCGTGAACGCAAAGATCACTATAATCTTTCACGTTTACAGAAATCATTGCCTGCGGCATGTGCGGTTGTGGAACCGTTCGCAAAGAACGCGCCACGCGGCAAGAATGTTTTGTTCTTCGCCACGCTTCATTATTGGATCGAGCAATCTGCATATCTCGGTTTGGCTCTCGCGGGTCTCGGACATAAAGTCACTTTATTGACATTGCCCTATTCCGAGTGGCACAAGCAAAAGGATCACTTTACACAGCGGCAGCGTGTGCTTCACACCCGCGATGCGCTTGCCCCGCTGTCTCCGTTAATCAAGCACGCATCAATGCTGGATTTTACTCCACGCAAAACGCAACACGCAGCACGCGATGTATTTTCGCTTCCTGAAAAAATTCAAGCCGACATCAAAGAGATCTCGCTCTGGGACGCGCAATACACCCTGATGCGTGAAGAAGTGGATATGAACGACGCAAACGACCGCGCGTTGTATGACTTGCGAATTCAACGCAACACATTTGCCGCCAAAGCCGCGCTCGAATGGATGCAAAAGAACAAACCTGATGTAGTGTTAATTCCGAATGGTTTGATTCTGGAAATGGGTATCGTGTTTCGTGTTGCGTGTTATCTTGGCATTGACGCAGTCACCTACGAATTCAACGACCAGCGTGAACAAATCTGGCTCGCGCAAAATTCATCCATCATGCAGCAGGATACGGATTATCTCGTTGATGCGCGTTGCCAATTACCAATTACAGATTCCATGTTTGAACGAGTTGCCGACCTTGAGAATGCCCGCCGCGGCGCTCGCGTGTGGGGAAAGTCCAAACGCTTGTGGCAATATGTCTCTTCGCAAGGCGCACAGGAGACACGCAAGTTGCTTAACCTGGATGACCGTCCCGTGGTGATGCTCGCCGCGAATGTTTTAGGTGACAGCCTCACCCTCGGGCGCGACATCTTCGCCGCCTCGATGACTGAATGGATCACGAAGACCGTCCAATATTTTGCCAGGCGGACCGATGTCCAAATGGTGATTCGCGTTCATCCTGGCGAAAAACTCGTCCCGCAAGCCAAGTCCATGGGGGCAGTTGTGCGGGAGGCATTGCCTGAAATGCCAGGTCATATTCATATCATCGGCGCGTTGGATAATATCAACACTTATGACTTGATCGAGATCGCCGATGTAGGTTTGGCGTACACGACCACCGTTGGGCTTGAAACTGCCATGAACGGCCGCCCTGTCATCTCGTGCGGACAAACCCATTATCGCGGACTGGGCTTCACCCTCGATCCAAATTCATGGGACGAATATTACGCCTCCCTCGACAAAGTTTTGGCAGATATTCCTGCATATCAATTGAATGAAAACCAAATTGAATTTGCCTGGAATTATGCCTACCGATTCTTTTTCGAATATCCGCGCCCTTTCCCGTGGCGATTGATGAATTTCTGGGACGATCTGAAAGTTTGGCCTTTGGAAAAAGTATTGAGCGAAGAAGGCCAGAAATTATTTGGAGATACATTTGGTTTTTTGGTGAATGAACCGTTCACGTGGAAATGATTTATTTGTAGGGGCGGGGTCTCCCCGCCCAGGGCTACGGAATAATAATATGACCAACGAAACAAAACAACAAGTGCGCGAATTTTATGACGAGATCGGCTGGCAGCAGGAGAATGGCGGGCTGTATCAAAACGCCCGTTATGAAGACCTGCGCGCCGTTACACGCGACTACATCCACAAGACACGCCTGCGTGTGATGAAAGGGCTCACCCCAACAGGCAAATTTATTTTGGATGCAGGTTCTGGTCCTGTGCAGTATGAAGAATACAAAGTCTATTCGCAGGGATACCAGAAACGTGTTTGTCTGGATATCTCCATACAGGCTTTGCGTGAAGCGCGTGAGAGAATCGGTGAGCATGGATTTTTCGTAGTAGGTGATCTTGCGAATTTGCCCTTCAAACAAGAGTCTTTTGACGGCGCAGTTTCCATGCACGCCATTCATCACCTCGCTTTGACAGAACACCTGCGTGCATATAGTGAAATCCATCGCGTGCTCACATCTGGGCGGACAGCCGCCATTGTCAACGGCTGGCATGAGCCGTTTTTGAGCCGCATGGCAGAGCCGTTGATTGGTCTCATGCGTAAGTTGTCAGGTCGTCCCGCGAAGAAGAAAAAAGAATGGCTGAACGAAGAAGATGCCACAGGAACCTTCGTCCAAAAGATGACCCCCGAATGGCTCAAGCGCGAAATTGGCTCGAAGATGACGATTGAGATCAAGCCGTGGCGCAGTATGAGCACACGCATCTTGCGCTGGTTTGTACGTCCGTTTGGCGGAAAGACATTCTTGAAAATTGTCTTTTGGCTTGAAAGTGTATTCCCGAAATTTTTTGCCGAGAACGGACAATACCCATTGATCGTGGTGAAGAAACCATAATTCTTAATGTTGACGTTCATTTTAAAACAGGATAAAATCTAGCTAGAATAGACAGATTTTCGAGAGGAGCAGCCATGAACGGCGTTTGGCAAATTCAAGATGCAAAAAACCAACTGAGCGAAGTCATTGCGCGCGCTTTGAAGCAAGGCCCGCAGGTAATCACACGGCACGGACGCAAAACGGTGGTCGTAGTGTCTTATGTGGAATACAAGTCACTGCGAAAATCACAGGTGAAGTTTTCCGAGTTTTTTCGCTCGTCCCCTCTGGCAGGCGTGGAAATTGATGTAACACGTGACAAAAGCCTGCCCCGCAAAGGGATCGAACCATGAGTTTTTTACTTGATACTTGTGTTCTTTCTGAAGCGCTTTCAAAAAGACCAGACCCAAAGGTCCTTGGCTTTGTAGATGATCTTGATCCTGATGATGTTTATTTAAGCGTCATTACCATTGGCGAACTTTTCAAAGGAATTGAAAAATTACCCAATTCTCGCCGAAAGAACGAATTGCACGAATGGTTTAATGATGAGTTGCTGATTCGGTACGATGGAAAGATTTTGCCTTTGGATACAAGAATCCTCATGACCTGGGGAACGCTCATCGCCCGGCTTGAATCAGATGGATACACCATGCCTGCCGTCGATTCTTTTATTGCTGCGACTGCCATTACTTACGAACTGGTTTTGATCACGCGCAATATTGGCGATTTTGAAAGATCAGGGATAGAGATCATTAATCCGTGGAAATAGCCGAATTCATTCTTACTGAAAACGGACAGTATCCGTTGATCGTGGTCAAGAAATGATTCGTCATTGCGAGGAGGGTGCTCTCCCCGACGAAGCAATCTCATCATTGTGTTGGGGATTGCTTCGGGTTAATGCCTCGCAATGACGGGATAAAAATAAATGTTCTGGAAAAAGAAACCATTTCCTGAAATCCTCTTCCTGCTTCTTATCTCAGCCGTTGTGTATCTTCCCAACATCGGCAAATTGACCTATTTCAAGGACGACTGGTATTACATCTATGATGGCATGATTGCGGGGGCAGAGGTCTTTCATGAGATGTTCCGCATTGATCGTCCTGCGCGCGGCTATTTCTTTGAATTCTATTTTTCATTATTCGGCGCCAATCCGCTGCCATATCATCTCGGCGCATTTCTCTGGCGCGGGCTGAGCGCCATCGGCGCGTTGTGGATCTTCAACATCCTTTGGCCCAAAGAAAGAAAATTTGCATTTCTTGGCGCTTTGCTGTTTGCGATTTACCCCGGCTATTTCTGGTGGATCAGCGCGATTGAATACCAGCCTATGATCGCCAGCCTGGCATTGCAGGTGTTTTCGATCGCGTTCACGCTGAAGGCGATACAATCCCAAAGTCAAATTGTAAAAATCGCATATCTAACCAGCGCAATTCTTACAGGTTGGATTTACATCGCTCTCGTGGATTATGCAATTGGAATGGAAGCCTTCCGCTTCCTCTGTGTGTATTTGCTGGTTAATCGTGATGGTCAATTTGGTGTTTGGAAGCGATTGCTCGATACCCTCAAAGCCTGGGCGTGGAGTTTGCTCATTCCACTTGGGTTTTTGTTTTGGCGGATATTCTTCTTCACCAATGTGCGCAAGGCAACAGACATTGGCGGGCAGTTGAGTGTGTTTCTTGGCAATCCCGCTGCCACGACAATAGATTGGCTTTTCCAACTGTATAATAGTCTGTTGAATCTCAGCGTTCTGGCATGGATCAATCAATTCCCCGCCTTTTTGCAGGGATTTCGTCTCCGCGAGACAGCGCTTGGATTGTTCATTGCCGTCATCGTTATTTTGCTCCTCGTCCTTGCAGAGAGGATGATCAAACAATCAGCAGAAGCAAATGATTGGAATAGCGGGCAGGAACAGGTCCGGAAAGAGGCGCTTTTACTCGGTGGGCTGGGAATGATCTTCGGAGTCCTGCCAGTCATCATGGCGAATCGATATGTCAACATCACGGGCTTCTCACATTATGGCCTGCCCGCTTCGCTTGCTGCGGCGCTCTTCATGGCTGGGTTCTTGGAATCGTTATCCCTGCAGCCGGCGCGTTCGGTGGTGTTATTTGCAGTTATTGGGTTTGCATCTCTCGCGCATTTTGGAATTGCGGTCAGCGCGGCGGCGGAAGAGACTGCGCTTCAAAAATTCTGGTGGCAGGTGAGCTGGCGTGTGCCTGCCCTTCGCGCCGGGACGACGTTGGTGATCAATTACCCGTTGCCCGGCATGGGAGATGGTGGTTATGGGCTGATGGAAGCGGCAAATGTCATCTATTTCCCTGAGCCAACCGGTCAAATCCCTGTGCATTACCCTCTTGCTGGGTTGACGCTTAATAGCGAGACGTTGCCGGATATTTTGAGCGGCGAACTCTTCAAGCAGACTAAGTATCGCAGCCATACCGTTGACTTTGATTATGGGAATTTGCTTGTCATCAGCCAGCCGACCCTGAGCTCATGTGTGCATGTGTTGGATGGGAATCAATCCTTGATATCCACTTATGATCCGGTGAATGTGCAACTGGCCGCCCCATCCTCGAAGATCGAAAATGTGATTGTTGATGCAAGCCCTGTTGTTCCGCCTGAATATATCTTTGGAAAAGAGCCTGAACACAATTGGTGTTTTTACTTCCAAAAAGCGGACCTGGCTTCCCAATCAGGTAACTGGAATGACGTAGTTTCACTGGGCGAGGAAGCCATTCGTCTGGAACTCAGCCCTGAAGATCACTCGGAATGGCTGCCGTTTTTGAAGGCCTATGCGATTACAGGGAATGCAGAACGGCTGATGCAAACAGCCAAACGGGTCGTTGGAGATAAGTTCCTGCGCCAGCAGGCATGTGATATGCTGGCTAATATTCAGGAGTCATTGACATCTGAAGTCATTCAGGTCATTGCCACTGATTATTGTAAAACAGCTCCAAAATAATATGATTGTATTAATTTATCAGCAATAGGAGAACTTATGAACTGGAAAGATCAAGTCGTATTAGTCACGGGCGGAACGGGATCGTTCGGCAAGAAATTCATCAAAATTTTGTTCGAAGAAAAACGACCGAAGAAGGTCATCGTCTTCAGCCGTGATGAATTGAAACAGCACGAAATGCAGGTGGGCGGATATAACCAGGAAAACCTGCGTTATTTCATCGGCGATATTCGTGACCGTGAGCGACTCGTGCGCGCCATGCACGGCGCGGATATTGTTGTCCATGCGGCGGCGCTCAAGCAGGTTCCTGCCTGTGAATATAATCCAATGGAAGCGATCAAGACCAACATCATGGGCACGGCAAATGTTGTCGAAGCCGCACTGGATGCGGGTGTGAAAAAAGTAATGATGGTCAGCACCGATAAAGCTGTCAGCCCGGCGAATCTGTACGGGGCAACCAAGCTTGCCGCAGAGAAGTTAACCATTCAAAGCAACGCATATGCCGGAGGTTCAGCTACCAGATTTTCGTGCGTGCGATACGGGAACGTCGTCGGCTCGCGCGGTTCGATCGTTCCATTATTCCTAAAACAACGCGCAGGCGGAAAGATCACCGTCACCGATGACCGTATGACCCGCTTCTGGCTTTCATTGGATCAAGGTGTTCGTTTTGTAATGACTTGCATCGAACAAATGGAAGGCGGCGAAGTTTTTGTTCCCAAGATCCCCAGCACAAAAGTTGTTGACCTTGCGCGTGCCATTGCTCCCAACGCGGAAATTAATATTATCGGCATCCGTCCTGGCGAGAAATTACACGAGATGCTCATCTCGGAAGATGAAGCGCGCCACACGATTGAACTCGAAAAAATGTTTGTCGTTCAACCTGCCGAAGCCATCTGGTTTGGGTATTCATGGCAATCCAAAGGCAAACCCTTAAAAGAAGGTTATTATTATTCAAGTGATAATAATTCAGAATGGCTTGATGTTGAAGGGATCAAAAAATATATTGCGCCGTTCGAAGAACTATTCGCGCAAGGCAAACTCGAAGGATGAGGAAGTAAATATGTATACATGGAAACACGTACACACGAAGACAAGTCTCGAACCTGTGTATGTGTGTACCTGTCTACGTGTCTTCGCAATTATCAACGGAACATAATCATGAAAATTCTTCTCACTGGAGCAAGCGGTCTGCTTGGTATCAATCTCGCGCAAGAGACGATGTCTGAGCATGAAGTCCTCGGTGTGGACCGCGGCAAGCTGGCCAATGCGCCTTTTAAAGTTTTGAAAGCGGATTTACTGGACTCTGGTATTGTGGATTCCATCCTCGACTCTGTGCCTCCCAACTGGCTGATCAACTGCGCGGCGCTTGCCGACCTGGATGCCTGCGAGGACAATCCGGATCTTGCCCGCCGCCTCAACATTGATCTGCCCGCGCAAATGGCAAAGGCTTGCAAAGCGCGGAATATTTCACTCGTCCACATTTCAACGGACGCAGTTTTCGACGGCGAAAAAGATGGTTTCTACACAGAAGAAGATCTGCCTAATCCAATCGGAGTGTATTCGCAAACAAAGTTGGAAGGGGAGCAGGCAGTCTTATCTGAGAACCAAAAAGCAATCGTAGCGCGTGTCAATTTCTACGGGTGGAGTTTAAACGGCAGACGCAGCCTTGCCGAGTTTTTCTTTAACAATCTTAGTGAAAACAAAAGCATAAGCGGTTTTTCAGATGTCATCTTTTGCCCAATGCTGGTAAACGATACGGCTCGTACCTTGATAAAAATGCTCGAGCATCGTTTGAGTGGTTTGTATCATCTCGTAGGACCGCAAGCCATGAGCAAGTATCAATTTGGCGTGGAGGTCGCCCGTAAATTCAGTTTGCGGGATAGTGAAATTTCACCGAAATCCATCCATGCCTCCAGCCTCAGCGCCCGTCGTTCCAACAACTTATGGCTTTCCACCCACAAGCTGTCCACAGACCTTGGCGAAGTTATGCCTGAGTTTTCCACAGGTCTGAACGAGTTTTATACACAGTATCAGCAGGGTTATCCACAGAAAATCCGCAGTTATCAACAGGCATAGATCGGTTTGGCAATACCGCACTGGCGTACGGCGCAAGTGTCCGATATATTAGAGTTATCCACAGGAAGATCCAAGTTGTCCACAGGTTCCACCCGCCTTTATCCACAGAAATGGAGGATTTATGGAAATTAAATTCGGAAAACACACAATTGGATTAAATCACCCGACCTATTTCATTGCGGATATCGCTGCCAACCACGATGGCGACCTGGACCGGGCCAGGCAGCTCATCCGCTTTGCCAAAGAAGCAGGCGCGGATGCGGCCAAGTTCCAGAATTTCGACGCCCCGAAGATCGTCTCGGATTATGGTTTCAAGGCGATGAATGGCGGGCAGGTTTCACATCAAGCCACTTGGAAGAAATCGGTGTTTGAAGTTTACAAAGGCGCGTCCATTCCATTTGATTGGACGATGACCTTGGGTGAAGAGTGCAATGAAGCTGGCATTGATTATTTCTCCTCGCCTTATGATTTCGAAGCCATTGATTTTCTCGACCAATATGTGGAAGTGTATAAAGCAGGCTCCGGCGAAATTGACTGGATCGAAGCCCTGGAACGCATGGCGAGTAAGGGCAAACCGTTTTTCGTTGCAACCGGCGCATCCACAATTGGCGAAGTGCAAAAAGCAGTTCATGCTATTTTGAAAATTAACAAGCAGTTGGTTTTGATGCAATGCAATACAAATTACACCGCCAGCCCGAATAATTACGATCATCTCCATGTGAATGTTTTGAAAACCTATGCGACCATGTTCCCCGATGTGATCCTGGGTTTATCAGACCATACGCATTCGGTAGCTCCCATCCTCGGCGCGGTGACTTTGGGTGCGCGCGTGATCGAACGTCACTTCACCGACAGCAATGACCGCGAAGGTCCAGATCATAAATTTGCGATGAACCCTGAAAATTGGGCGAAGATGGTCGAAGAGACGCGTTTATTGGAGCGTTCGCTCGGAAGTTCCGATAAATTCATTGCAGACAATGAACAGGAGACTCAAATTGTACAGCGTCGCTGTCTGCGTGCGGCGCGTGATATTAAAGCAGGTGAAGTCTTCACCCGTGACATGATCGACGTGCTTCGCCCTGCCACACCCGGCGCGATCAAGCCTGATCAAATTGAAAACGTCCTCGGCACGAAGGCGCTGACAGATATGCCTCTCGGCAAGGAATTGCGCTGGACGGATTTGGGCGCGTAGAATTTCAAGCTCCAGGTTTCAAGTTCCAAGTTTTCTCCAAAGGAGGATGAAATGACAACGGTGACAAGGTTTGAGGATCTGATTGCCTGGCAGGAGGCGCGGAAGCTGATGCAACTGGCATATAAGATTTCTTCGGAAGGTTCGTTTTCAAAGGATTTCGAGATGAGAGATCAACTTCGTTCTGCGGCTCTTTCTGCAATGACGAATATTGCAGAGGGCTTCGACAACGAATCGTCCGTCGAATTTGCCCGTTTTCTCGGCATGGCTCGCCGTTCGTCTGTTGAAGTTCAGTCGCTGTGTTATGCAGCAATGGATGTAAAACATATCACCGAGGAAGTTTTTCAAACTTGTTATGATCAGGCAAAAAAGACCAAAGCCATTATCGGCGGATTAAAGAAAGCCGTTCTAAAAAATCCCCGTCGCCCCGCCAAACCCTCAACTGTTATCAAAACCTGAAACTCGGAACTTGGCATCTTGAAACTTATCTACTTTTCCCTCGGCTATTCCACACACGATCATCGCTTCTTGAAAGCTATTTCAGATGGCGGGCACGAGGTATTCTTTGTCCAACTGGAAGGGAATACTCAACAAGTGGAAGATCGCTCGGTTCCTGAAAATGTGACTCAAGTCATTTGGAAGGGCGGACGTAAACCTTTTCGCTGGGGAAATCTTATCAAATTGACCTTTGACTTTCGACGCTTGACCCGCGAGATCAAACCTGACCTCATCCACGCAGGTCCGATCCAAACTTGCGCGTTCATCGCGATATTAAGCGGATTTCGCCCCATCCTCACCATGTCCTGGGGATTCGATTTGATGGGCGATGCGCATAAAAGCAAATGGATGAAATGGGTGACGCGTTACACATTAAAACGTTCAACGTTTTTTACAAGCGATGCAAAAGTGACACGGGATACTGCTTTGAAGTACGGAATGAATCCCAAGAAAACAATTATCTTCCCCTGGGGTGTTGATCTCGAGCATTTCACACCGACTTCTGACTATCGACCGTTGACCATGGTCAATCGTCCTTCGTCCGCGGTCACGCTATTCTGCAATCGCTCTTGGGAAGCCCGCTACGGCGTGGATGTGCTCGCGCGCGCATTCGTAAAAGTGGCGGGACAAAATGAAAATGTGGATTTGATCCTGCTCAATGGCGGTTCGCAAAGCGTGAACATCCGCAGGATATTACAAAGCGGCGGCGTGCTGGATAGAGTCACATTCGGCGGGCAAATTTCGCAAACAGATCTGCCACGCTGGTATCATTTGGCTGATCTGTATATCTCGCCATCGCATGTGGATGGTTCGTCCGTTTCATTGATGGAAGCACTGGCTTGTGGCTTGCCATGCTTGGTTTCTGATATTCCCGCCAACAAGGAATGGGTCGTTGAAAATGAAAACGGCTGGTTGTTTCGTGATGGCGACGCAGATCATCTCGCTGAAAAGATACTGGCGGCGATCTCTCAAAGGGAGGAACTGCCCAAGATCGGCCGGGCAAGCCGCAGGTCCGCTGAGATGCGTGCGGATTGGAAAAAGAATGCCGAAGCGTTGATGAATGTGTACTGCGGCATTCATGTCGCAAACGCGAGATAAATCTCGCGGTACGATGAAAGGATACTATGCTTAATAAAAAAGATTTACTAAATGGTTTTGGAAAAATAAACATCAAGCAAGGTGAGACGATCGTTGTGCATACGTCATATAAATCATTGGGCGGTGTGGAGGGCGGCACGGATACGGTCATTGATGTGATGCGCGAACTGGTTGGGCCGAGCGGTACGGTAATGTTCCCCGCGTTCAATTTTCAATCGTGGACGGAGACGCATTATTTTGACGTGATCGAGACGCCCTCGAAAATGGGTATGATCACAGAGATGGCGCGCCTCAGGCCTGATGCAAAGCGGAGCCCTCATCCGATTTACAGTTTCTCCATTTTGGGCGCGCGCGCGGACGAATTTTCGAAGGCTGAAGATGTCGAGGCGTACGGTCCAAACTCTGCGTTTGCATTGTTCCATAAATTGAATGCGACCTTGATCAGCATTGGTCTCGATTTTAATAATACATTTTCGATGCATCATTATATTGAATACAATACAGGCTGTGATTATCGCCGCGTGAAGGAATTCGCAGGCATTTACATAGGCTATGACCGCAAGCCGCAGATCAAGACCTATTCGATGTTCGTGCGTTTGAATGAGCGCGTGAAGACTTACATCGTGCCAGGCATGAATGATTTGCTTCACGCGGGCGTGATCAAGGAAATTCAAGTTGGCGCGGCGAAAGTCCATTATCTGACTGCGAATGAATTTTTTGATAACATGTCTGTGATCGTGCGTGAGCATCCTGAAAAATTGCATTATATTGAAGAGCCGAAGTATTAGGCGGGTAAATCGGTAAACACGTAGACAGGTAGACAAGGAAATATGAAAAATGAAGACTTATACATTTTTGAAATCCATCCTCGCTGAATTTTATCCATTACATAGAACATTGGCATCCGATGACCAGGATAAGACATTGGAGATCATCGGCACCTACATGCCTGATTCGTCCAACTACACAATTGAAACTTATAAACCTCTTGTACAGGCATGGACATGGAAAGTGCCTGAGCGTTACGTTGTCCATGAAGCATATTTGGAAGTTGAAGGCGGTGAACGTGTGGTGGATTTCAAGAATAACCCGCTTTATATTGTTTCGTATTCCTTGCCGGTAGATAAAACACTCACATTTGAAGAACTCCAGCCCCACTTGCATTTCAACGAAAAACGTCCGCACGCAATTCCCTGGGTTTTCAAGTATTACGACCGTGATTGGGGATTCTGCCTGCCGAAGAATGTCTTCGATAAACTCCCGCGTGACAAAAAATATCGCGCGGTCATCAAATCAGAATTCATTACTGACCCAAAACAGGGATTCAAAATGGCGACCGCAGTTATTCATCCCAAAGGTGGACAGAACGCCGCAGCGGGGGAGATCATTGTGCAGGCGCATACCTGCCACCCCATGCAAGCCAATGACGACGGCGCGGGTGTGGTCAGCGCCATCGAGTTGGCGCGTCGTCTCGCCGAGAAGCCGCTTCCTGCTGGCTCGATGAGTGTCCGCTTTTGGTTTGGGCCTGAGACGATTGGCACGATTGTTTATCTCTCACACAACGAACATCTCATCCAAAATATGCGTGGCAGTATTTTTATGGAGATGACAGGCAATAAAAATAAAATCGCCTGGCATCATACCCGCCAGCACAATCATGTGCTGGATCGCATTGCAGGCTCCGTTGTAAAAAATATCCAGCACGAAGAAAGATTTTTTGCAGATTACCCTCCGAACGACGAGCGCGTGATGAATGGGCCCGGAGTTAATATCCCCAGTATTTCCATCAACCGCTGGCCTTATGATGAATATCACACCACCGATGACAATCTCGACATTATCCATGACGACATGTTAAGCGGTGCGGCTGAAATCGCCGAGCAGGTTGTGCGCATCTTTGCCACAAACTACATTCCGAAGCGAACTTTCCGTGGACCTGTTTTCCTCAGCGGTAACGGCCTGTGGGTGGATTGGCATGAAAACTTTGCCCTTAATCGCGCCATCGAAAAGATCATGATGCGTTTTGAAGGCGAGCACACTGTCTTCGACATCGCCGAACAGGTTGGACTCGATTACTGGATGGTGCGCGAATACGTCGAAAAATTCCGCGAAAAGGGGTTTGTGACTCCCTTGCCGATTCCTTCCGAGGCGCAATCTGCGTAGGTCGGATTGCCAATCCGACTTACTTTTAACTATGAAACCAAAAGTTGTTGCAATCATTCAGGGACGCATGAGTTCTTCCCGTTTACCTGGGAAGATTCTCGCAGACATCGCGGGGCAACCCATGTTACAGCGCGTCTTCATTCGAACCTCGCGGTCTGCCACAGTTACCGAAACCATTTTCGCCACGACGACTGACTCCACTGACAACCCTGTGGCTGAGTACTGCGACTTTAGCGGAATCCCATTCACACGCGGCAGTCAATTCGATGTGCTTGATCGTTATTATCAAACTGCCAAACAAGCCAAGGCGGATGTTGTCGTCCGCATCACGGCGGATTGTCCCGTCACTGACCCTGCGTTGATTGATGATGTGGTGAAAACGTTACTCGGTGAATCGGGAAATGGGAATTGGGAATCGGAATTCGATTTTGTTGCCAATCGTCTTCCTCCACCTTGGAATCGAACCTATCCCATTGGCTTGGATGTGGAAGCCTGCACATTTAAGGTATTAAATAAGGCATGGAAGGAAGCCAATGAACCGCAGCACCGTGAACACGTTATGCCTTACTTTTACGAAGGTGTGGAATTGGGGTCAAAAGTCAAAGGTCAAAAGTCCAACCTTCGACCTTTGACCTTTGACCTTGCCCAGGGACTTTCCCCGCGCGGTTTTAGAATTGCTCTGCTCCATCACACCACCGATTTCGGCGATTACCGCTGGACAGTGGACACTCCCGAAGATCTCGAATTTGTGCGCCAGGTCTACGCCCGTTTCGATGGGCGTGATGATTTCACATGGATGGAAGTGCTTGACCTAGTTCACGACGAACCTCAACTCATTCAGATCAATGCCAGTGTCAAACATAAAACTCTCAAAGACATAGACACTCGCGCAACTGGCAGCTAATTGCCAATTACTGTCCACTGATAACTCATGTCACTGATCACTTTCTTCTCCGCCCCCAAACCCTTTACCAATCCTCACATCGCGATGATTCAGCGCAATGCGATCCGCTCATGGATTCTGCTCCCTGATGTCGAAGTCATCCTATTGGGAGAGGAGGAGGGAATCGCTCAATCTGCACAAGACTTGGGAGTGAAGCACATTCCTCACGTTTCATGTAATACGAATGGCACGCCGTTGATCTCGTCCATGGTTCAACTAGCGCGCGAAAATAGTCACAGCGACCTGCTTTGCATCATCAACGCGGACATGATTCTCATGCCCGATTTCCTCGAAGCCGCGAAGCAGGCTGTGAACTTGAAAGATAAATTTGTTTTGCTAAGTCAACGCTGGGATTTGGATATAACTCAACCCATCGAATTCACCGAAGGCTGGCAGAATTGTCTATCATCCATCATCCATCGTCAGGGCACTCTCCACCGTCCCGCGGGTAGCGATTTTTTCCTTTTCCCCAAATTTTGCTATCAAGATATTCCCAACCTTGCCATTGGTCGCGCAGGCTGGGATAACTGGATGATCTACAAAGCACGCCAGCAAAAATGGCCTGTGATTGACTGCTCGCCATCGGTGATGCTCGTGCATCAGAACCATGATTACAGTCACCTGCCTGACGGTAAATCGCATTACGATCACCCTGATACAAATGAAAATATTCGTCTCGCAGGCGGACAAGCCAACATCCGTTATACGATCTTGGATTCAACGTATCAACTCGTGGATGGTAAACTTACCCGCCCGAAGATGACATCTCTGCGCTTCACACGTAACTTCGAGTTGTTCCTGCGTGCTATATTCTTTTTCCTGCCTGAGAATATGATTGAAAATATTGCAAGACCGAAGAGATGGAAAAAAAGAATTAATAAGTTGTTCAAATGAGTCAAACGTCAAAGGTCGTGTGACTTTCGACGTTTGACGTTCGACCAAATCCTGACACCTGAAACCTGGAACTTGAAACCAATATGCGTAAAGGCCAGAACCCTGCCAAGTTTGTCAAAGACGTCCCCCGCCCCGAGCGGATAACGGTCGCGTTGCTCAACTACATCCCCTTCCTGAGCGGATTCTACGCTGAGACCCTCGACGTTTTGAAAGTTTCGCTCGAATCCATGCGCAAGGATGCTGGATTACCGTTTGATCTGATGGTCTTCGACAATGGTTCATGTCCAGAAGTGCGCAACTTTCTTGTCAACGAAAAAGAGGAAGGACGAATTCAATATTTGATTCTCGCTGAGAAAAACATGGGCAAGGGCGGTGCTTGGAATGTCATGTTGTCAGGCGCACCTGGCGAGATCATCGCCTACACTGATGCGGACGTTCTATTTTCGCTGAAATGGCTTTCGCGTTCCGTGGAAATTCTCGAAACCTTCCCGAATGTTGGCATGGTGACCGCGCGTCCCTTCCGCACGCCGCCTGAGTTTTACGAATCGACTCTCAAATGGGCGAAAGAAAACGCAAAGCTTGATGAAGGTCAATTCATTCCATGGGAAACCTTCCTTGAATTCAATCTCTCGCTTGGGCAGACAGAAGAAGAAAATAAAAAAGTTTACGCAGAGACAAAAGACTGGAAAATAGTTTACAAAGGCGTAACCGCGATGGCAGGTGCATCACACTGGCAGTTCACCGCGTACAAATCCACGCTTCAGCAATTCCTGCCCTTTGACATGGACAAGCCCATGGGACAAGTCCGCCAGTTGGACAGGCGCATGAACGACGCGGGCTTGCTGCGCCTGATGGTCTCCGACCCGCTGGCGATGAATATGTCCAATACGCTGGGGTATTTGCGCGGGGAGTTGAAGGATGTGGGGAGGAAGAAACCTGTCTCGTTTGGGAAGCGGGTGTTGGAAATCGGGTTTATCAAGAAGATTTTGTTGGCGGTATATAATAAGATATTTACTTGGTATTATTCATAACAAGAATAACTTGGTGGTTGAGTAGGGCGAAGCCCGTATCGAAACCACCAATGACAAGTAAACTTGAAATTCAAAGATGTGGTTTCGATACGCCCCTCAAAGAGCATTCGGGGCTACTCAACCACCGTATGGGACAAGAGTTTTATGGCATGGATGTATATTCTCGAATGTTGTGACAACTCATATTACGTTGGGTCAACCAAAGACCTGAAAAGACGCATGTCTCAGCATCAAGATAGGATTGGCTCAAACTACACATCCAAACGATTACCAGTAAAGCTGGTTTACTGTGAAGAATATGACCGCATTAACGATGCCTTTTACCGAGAGAAACAAGTCCAGGGTTGGACTCGGCGCAAGCGCGAAGCCTTGATCAATGGCACTCCAGAACTTTTGCCAGCACTCGCGAAAAAGGTTTTCGATAGAAGTAAAATTGAAAAGGTATTTTGATAGATGGTGAACTCGGTGGTTGAGTAGACGGCGGGACTCGTCACGTCTTTGCAAGACATCTCGCCTCCGCCGTCGTATCGAAACCACCCGCCTATAACAAGATTTTCAGTTGGTATTATTCATAGCATATAATTCAGCGGACGGAGAAGTGCCTTGTCCCGATTTATTTAGATATGCTCGTTGAGTTGGAGATTGACATAATGTCTCGAAGAGTAGTATATAGATTGTTAATAGCATTGGGGATTGCATTGCTTTTCGCTTCGATCACATATTGGCTTGACATACAAACTTCAGAAAGACCAGTCGGCTTGGGTCAAAATATATTAGGTTGGGCGACACTTATTACTGACATTCTTGTATGGATTTCTGCTTACTTTGTAAATAAAAAAGAAAAATCTGATGCCACGAGTGTTAAAACCTCGAACCAGATTTATATAAACGGGGACGTAATCAACTCAAATCTGAATATTGGGGATAACAATAAACTTATAATTTCAAAGGATGAAAATGGAAACACCGATTATGGTCAATCAGTGTCGAACGCATACATGTACTTAGAAGCTGTAAAAACCGAATTTGACAAAGAAAATATAAATCTTGCAGGAAAATTATTGGAGAATGTAAAAAGCATAATTTCGTCATTAAAAGATGAAGCTTTATCTCTTGAACATGAAATTTTGGAATGTAGGTATATACAAAAACTCGAGAAAATAGGCGAAGCCAAAGAGAAGTATGAAAATATTGCTAAAAGATATCCTCAAGATCCTCGCCCTCTTCTCTATTTGGCAGAGATTTGTTTGATAGATAATGATTTAGATGGAAATGATCAGTTTCTTAAGAAAGCTGAAGTAATTGATGGCAATTTCTGGTTATTAAAGTTACAGCGGATTCTCAGAAAGCAAAATCTTGGGGAAAGTATTGACGCAAAATCCGTCGATGAAAAGGCATTTCCAGATGACCTGAAAATAAAAGCAAACTTCTACCGTTTGTATGGGCTACTTCTTGAAAATTCTGGCGACCAAACAAATTCAGATAGTTTTATAGCTAAGGCTATTCATCTAAATCCAGATAGATTTAATGCTTATCTTGATGAATTATCCTTTATTGAAAGACGGATGCTTGCAAGTCAAGATGAAGCACAGAGACTGCAATTATCTCAGGCTTTATTGGATGGGATTGCAAAAGTTGCGATTCGATTTGCCGCATATGGGGATATAGGTGCACGGAATAAAGTGTATTTAAATACCAAAAAACTAAATGCACTTCTTGTGCAAGAAAACGTTCGAGAAATTGAAAATGTATCGAAAGATATTTTTCGTTTTGCCATAACTTGTTACTTTGATAGACGAATTGAAAATATTATTGCTGGGGTATTCAAACTTGTGTCATTGCCAGATAATGAATTTAATCAATTGTTGGATTATCTGAAAGCCTCAAGAAGAACAATTTCTGACGATCTTTCTGAAGTGTTAATTTACCAATTCATCTTGCGAGATGCCTTGTACAACAAAGGGAAAGACTTTTTCAGTGAAATCGATAATCAAAAATATCTTGAGTTTATTCACAATCTTGAAAACGAAAACCAAGGATGGGTATTGAGCTTCTTGGAAAATAGAGTTCCATTTGCTTTAGCTTTGGCAAACATACTAAGGAACCCATTGAGTTTAAGAAGGAAGATAATACAAAATTTGCCAGACGATAAAACTATTCAAAAAGACAAATTAGAGTTATTGCTGAAGTTTGACGAGAAGGACTTTGATGAAGCATTCCAAATACTTAAGCAGTTTGACTTGTCAAGCTTGGATTATTTTGAATGCGTGCCAATGCTACGGGTTGCACGGCAAAAGAAAGCTTGGGACTTTGAATTTGTTATTTTAGAGAAGTTAGTGGCAAAAGAGCGAAATGAAAAAGAACTATTTAGTCTAAATTTGCAATTATCCTTTGTCTATCTTAATTTGAAAAAATTCCCCGAAGCTATTGATTTAGGGATGCAGTTGCTAAAAGAGGACTCGGCAAATAGGTATTTAGATTCGAGAAATAGAGAAGGACTTCTTACGAACACACTTATTGCTTGCCTAGAAAGGGGAAAGATCGACGGTGAAGCCTTCGAAAAGGCTAGAGTAATAATTGAAAAGTACCCATTGGAAGATCCTTCTTACGAATTCAAGGCAGGCATTGAGGCTGAAATATACCTAAATAACAATAATGCGGAAAAAGCGCTTGAATCTGTGATTGATGGAGTGAAAAAGAAGAAAACATTATCTGCTAAAGAGTATGCCGACTTATATATCAGATTTGTAGATATTGGAAACAGAATTGGATTAAATTTAGACTCTTTTCCTAGTGTGAAAGAAAATACCTTTGTGAAATTGAGCAATAAGGATCAATGGTATTTTATTGGTAATGAAAACGCATTAGATGCTTTGCCTATTGTCGAAACGCACAATAAATATTCATCTTTTATTGGCAAAGGGCTTGGAGATGTAGTTCCTTTTGAAAATAAATATGGGTTAGAGAAATATGAAGATGAAATAGAATTAATATTGAGTATAGATAAATATATTGCTTGGCAAGTTTATAGGAATTTCCAAAAACTTGCTAAGGATGGCGATCTTGAGTGGGCGCAAATGATAAAGGTTCCACACGAAGGGGAGAGCATGGATTTTTCGAATTTGCTGAAATATTTTGAAGATCTGAACTCAAGAACAGAGCCGCTTTTTGATCTCTATTGCAAAAATAATTACCCATTGGCTATGTTAGCCATTAATGACGGTGGACTTGTCAACGCTATTAGGCATATACAGGATGAAAACAAAGGATATGTTCATTTTAGTTTAGGTACTAACGATGAGCTTGAAAGCCAAAGAAGTGTTGCTAAAAAAATCCTTGATGAGAAGAAGCAATTCTACATTGATGGAACATCAGCTTTAGTGTTGTCGGAAACTGGCTTGCTTCAAAAAATCTACACATATTTGCCAAATATGAAAGTGCCCCAGTCTGTAATAATGCTGTTTGCTGAAATTACCAACCAATTTCGGTATATCTCAGGTCAAACTGGTCATGCAATGGGCTATTCTAAGGGGAAAATCAATGTTTCGTTTATTGAACAAGATAGAAAGGATTTAATTCAAGCCAATTTAAGGGAAACTATTAAGTTGCTTGAGGCAAATCCTAAAAATATTAGTGTGATTTCTTTAGCAAATAAAACAGATTGCTTTTCAGAAACTCGAGTTCCTGAGGAATTGTGCGATGCCTGTATATTAGCTCAGAAAGAAAACATTCCTATTCTGACTGAAGACCATCTTTATTTAAATTTGAACGAACTTGAGACGAAAAAAAAAGTACCGGAATATTTTTCCTCTTGGGCTTTAATAAGAGTATTGTATGAAGAGGGACACTTAACTTTTGATGAGTATCTGGATTATTTTAGCTACTTGTCATTTTATCGGTTTAGATTTTTGCCTTTAAATCCAGAAGACATAGAAAAAGCTGTTTTTGGTGATAGAGAAACGAAGTTTATTAAACCTGAGAATATTAGGAAGTTTAATTTTCCGCTCGTGTTGTCGGAAGAGTATGGGGTTCCTTTTGATGTGGCTTTTAGGGTGGTAGGAATGTTTTCACTTAAGTTGATAAGAGATGATTCTGTTGCTTCGGATGTTTTAGAAAAAACCTTTACTGAGATCTTAAATGATTTTCCGACAAGCAAAAGTAAAAAAGACCTAGGGCAAATGTTGCTAGATGCCTGTACGAAAGCTGTTGAAGGTAAAGTGCTGATACCATTTTGTAAACTTGACGATAAACTGAAATATCAAAAGATCAATAATCTTCTACAAATAACCGAATCTTATAATGTAGAAGTAAAGCTGTTGTCTCCAAATTAAACTTTCACAACTGTATTTCGGGTTGGTAATTCATGCTCGAAACAGAATCAATTCCCAGTTAAGAAAGAAGCGGGTCTCGGTACGCAAAGAACGCTACTCGACCATCAAAACATAATGACCAAACGTATCTTCATCTCCGCCGACCACGGCATGGCAATCATCTACTTCCTGCAAAGCGACGTCGTCCCGACTCTGCTTGCTGCGGGCGTTGAGATCATCGTCCTCACCAACGATGATACCAAAGACAAGATCGCACAACGATTTGCACGACCAGGTCTCACCTTCGAAGGTCTGCGCCTCAAACAAGCGAACGACTACGCCCGCAAAGTCAGCCCGCGCTGGCAGTGGCTGCTTGCTTACCTGCGCCGCGTCGGCGGCTCGCGCCGCATCAACACCGAAGCCATGGACAGCCACATCTGGGAAGTCTGGGCGGAGAACGGCTGGAAATTCCGTTTGGGGATTTGGATTCCATCCGCGCTGATGATTCTCCTGCTGCGGAATTTTTCGTGGGCGCGCAAACTGTTGGTGCGGATGCAAAACCGCTTCACACCTGACCCGGGGCTGTATTCTGACCTCTTTGACAAATACCGACCCGACCTGGTCATCGCTTCGACTCCAGGCTGGCGCATGGACCGTTACCTCCTGCGCGAATCCGCCAAACGCGGCATCCCGAACATAACCGTCATCGTCGGCTGGGACAATTCATCGTCGTATAACGTCTCAGGCGCAGACGTGCAGTGGGCGACGTGTTGGTCTGAGTTGCAAAAAGAGGAAATGGTGCTTGGCTCAGACTGGAACCCAGAGCGCGTGCATGTGGGCGGCATCCCCTCGTATGACGGATATTTTCGCAAGCAATGGCTCATGCCGCGCGACGAATATTTCAAACTGCACGGACTCGACCCCAAGCGCAAATTGATCTCCTACGCCAGCAGCTTTGTCCATTTTGCGCCGAACTATCCGAACATCGAAGCGCTGGCAAAACTCGTTTCCGCTGACTCTGCTGACTCGCTGAATCAATTAGCAGAACCTTCGCAGTTGTTGATTCGCCTGCATCCGAGTCATTTTCAAGATAAGCCGAAAATCTTTGCCGAAGAACGTCAGCGCGTGTTCGACTTGGAGAAGAAATATCCCAACGTGCATGTCGTTCAGCCTGTAGCATTGGGCGGATCACTCGGCTACTACGGCGGCGAAGACATGGACGAGAAATCCTCCATGATGGCGTATTCCGATGTGGTGGTGACAGTCTATTCGACAATGCTGGTTGAAACCGCTGTCCAGGATACGCCGATGGTCGCCGCGGTGATTGACGCTCCTGGAGGGTGGAATCGTCCGAAGAAATATTCCCTTTCGCTCAAGGAGATTGGAGATTGGCCCACGCATAAACGTTTCCGCGAAGCAAAGGCGGGACGAGTTGCAAGCAACGAGAATGAGTTACGAGAGGCGATTAATGCCTATCTCCGCAACCCGCAACTCGACTCCGCCGAACGCAGGAAATTTGTTGAGGATGAAGTTACGTTTACCGATGGAACCTCTGGCAAGCGTACGGCGGAGTTTATACTTAATGTGTTGAGTAAACTGGTGGTCGAGTAGAGCGGGTGTTCCTCCCACTCGTATCGAGACCACCCATTTCATGGTAAAAATGAGTTTCTGGAGAACAAATGAACAAGAAATATCTAACCCTCTTTTCAATTTTCATCATCACCATCCTATCCGCCTGTGGCGGCAGTGCCGAGCCAACCATGAGTTCCGCAGATATCGCGAATACGGCTGTCGCAGATGCGTGGATTTCCATTACCCAAACGCAAGCCGCCATGCCCACGGCTACTTTTCCGCCGCCTACAGCAACTCCCGAACCCACACTGTCACCTCTGCCAACATTGCCGCCGTTCCCGACACTTGTACCTGCCACAGTGTCCGCCGGTCCAACAATTGACCCATGCAACCAGGTTCCACCCATTGAGCCGCAAGGCGCTCTTGTAAAGGTTAAGTTTGTCAACAAATCAGAAGGGATTGTCAATCTGTCTTTTGGGATGAGTTATCCCAACGACAAAGGCGAATGCGTTACCTATAGCTATGTATTGGGGGTTTTTGACGAACCCATTGTTACTGTGCTGGCAGGCTGTTATTGGGGGTGGGCATGGATCACCGGCAAGGAACCTTCCGTGGCAAGGACTGGCTCAACTATCTTGTGTGCAACCGATCCCAGCAAAATACCCCCGATCTGGGTCGACAAAGAGAGGATTTATTTTCATTAGTTTGCCCCCGCTTGCAGAAATTATTTTTGATGGTCCCCTGTCGGAGACAAGGCATGTTTATGGAAATCCTCACCCGTTTCAAATCCGCCGCCCGCATCCTTATTAAAGGCGACCCCAAAAAGAATAAACGCAATCCCATCCCTGCCATCACACCCAAGGAAGTGACAGAGATCAGGCAGTTCTTCCCGCGCGAGAAGTTCTTCATCTTCGGCCATGCCCGCTCAGGGACAACTCTTCTCATGCGCCTGGCGCGCCTGCATCCCGAAGTCCATTGCAATTATCAGGCGCATTTTTTCACGCGCCAGCCTTTGCTCAAATCTCTTGTGAACACCCCCGAAGCGGAAGAGTGGCTGACGCGCAAGTCCAACCGCTGGAATCAAGGACGTGACCTTTCACCGTTGGTTCTCCGCGCCGCTGCCGATTTCATCATGGAACGCGATGCCGCCCGCGAAGGCAAGCTGATCGTCGGGGATAAGAGTCCCTCGTCCACCATTCATGGGCAAGCTGTGCGCGACATGCACGCGGTTTATCCCGATGCGAAACTGGTTTACATTGTCCGTGATGGACGCGATGTACTCATCTCCGAGCGCTTCCGCAACTTCGTGGAGGAGTCCAAGTTTCTGAGCGCGGAAGACAAACGCATCATCGAAGATTTACGCGGGGACCAGACTCCCTTCACAAACGGCACGCACTCGATCTTCACTGAGACCTTCGTCCGCCGCGTTGCGAAGGGATGGGCCTCTAACCTGCAAGAGACCGAAGACGAAGGCCGCCGTCTATTTGGCGAAAACTATTTCGGCATGCGTTACGAAGATTTGCTTTCGACACCGTTCGAGGCGATGTCTAAACTGTGGAAGTTCCTCGGTGTGAAGAAGATCAACAAGTCGCTGGACAAGGAAATCAAAGCCGAAATGGCATCCAATCCCGATGAGGAATGGCAGGCCAAACGGAATGGAGGAATCGCATCCTTTCTTCCAAAGGGGCAGGCCGGCAACTGGCAAAGACTTTTCACTGAAAAAGATAAATCCATTTTCAAGGAAGTGGCGGGGGAGATGCTGGTCAAATGGAAATATGAAAAAGATTTGAGTTGGTAAATTGGGAAACGATAAATTGGTGATTGGTAAAGGAATGAATTATGGCTGAAAAGGAAATGCGCGGGTTTGAAGACCTTGAGTGTTATAAACTTGCTTTGCAGGTTTTTCGTGAGACTTATCGGGTAGTTTCTCTTTTGCCACAGGAAGAAAAGTATAATCTTTCCGACCAATTACGCCGCGCCGCCACCAGCACAATATTGAATATCGCGGAAGGATATGGCCGTTATCATTATTTAGATAGCCTCCGCTTTTATTACATTGCGCGCGGCTCAATGATGGAAACCTTGAGCGCCTTGATCGCTTGTGACGATAGGCAATATACGCAAGGTGAAATTGATAATCAAAGGGAATTATGCCATTCTGCATTGCGTTCGCTCAATGGCTATATTCGTTTTGTCCGTACGCAACAACAGGGGAAACAAGAATATGGCGAACGCACTGTCAAAGAAGAAATGCCCACTTACGATATTAAGGATATCAAACTTGACTAACAATTCCATTTTCCCAACCACTTGCCTACTGATTACCGATCTGCCAACTCACCAATTTACCAATCTACCAATCTACCAATATACCAACCCACCATGCCCCAATCTACTAAATTCCTAATTGCAGGTCTTGGCTCGGTCGGGCGAAGACATTTTCGTAATTTGGTTTCGCTTGGGGAAAAGGATATTGTTCTATTGAGGAGCCATCGCGCAACCCTGCCCGATGATGAACTCGCGGGCTATCCCGTTGAGACGGATCTGCGGGAAGCGCTGAAGAAACACAAACCGGACGCTGTCATCGTTGCAAACCCAACTTCCCTGCATTTGGAAACAGCCATCCCTGCCGCAGAGGCGGGGTGTTATATCCTGCTTGAAAAACCGATTTCACATTCAACTAAACGATTGGATCAACTCGAGAAAGCGGTGAAGAAAAGCGGGGCGAAGATTTTGGTCGCCTTTCAATTCCGTTTTCATCCGGGCTTGATACGGGCCAAACAATTGATTTCTGATGGCGAGATCGGACGGGTAATCTCCGCGCACGTGCATTTTGGAGAATACCTGCCTGCCTGGCATCCGTGGGAGGATTATCGCAAAGGCTATGCCGCGCGCGCAGATATGGGCGGGGGCGTAGTGCTGACGCAGTGTCACGCGCTGGATTATCTGCCATGGCTGGTCGGGAAAGTTGAATCTGCGTGGGGGTTTACGGCGAAGTTAAGTGACCTCGAAGTGGATGTGGAAGACACAGCCAAAATCGGTCTGCGTTTTGAAAGTGGGGCGCTGGGCAGTTTGCATTTGGATTTCAACCAGCAGCCGCCTTCGCATCACTTTGAAGTCATTGGTACAAAAGGTACCTTGAAGTGGGATCTTTCTGATGGCGCAACGTGCATTTATCGGGCATCTCCTGAATCGCTTGCAACCTCCACAGGAATGGGAATCAAGGCTGGCGGCGAGTGGGAAGCCTATCCACTTGCTGATGGCTGGGAGCGCAATCTCATGTTCTTGGAACAGATGAAACATTTTGTTGCAGTGGTGCGCGGAGAAGTAGAACCGACCTGCACTTTGGAGGATGGCGCGCGGGTAATGAGGTTGATCTCTGCGGTGCATCAATCTCAAAACACAGGGCGGTTGATTGAGTTGGATTAATAAATAAAAGCGGATTATTTCGCCTTTATTATCTGTTGACCTTATCCCATAATATGTTCAAAGAATCTTTTCGTAAATAAACTTTCACCCTTTCGGCGATTGTTGCATATACATAATCTTCCAAATACGGCGCGGCTTCCTCGGCTGTGCCTTCCCAAATGGAGACGATGACATCGGGTTTGAGTGTGCCGAATGTGTATGCGTAATCCCATTTCATATGGCCGGGCCGCATATATGGAATATCTGGAATGCCCATCGAAGTACGCACGGTTTGATGCGCGATATATGGGTCTGCCTTGCCAAGAATATCCATGGCGTAAAGGTCTGGGAGGAAATAAGGGATCGTCCCTGCGCCGACAACTGCCACCGAAGCGCCGGGTCTGGTCACATTTTCAAGCGCGAGCGCAATTTGCAAATTACGGTCACCACCGGCCACATAATCTGGCCGCCGTGTAAAGCTCCAGCGTTCAATGGATTTCCATTCACCGATCAGCGCGTTGAAATTTAAAATGGAAAACGCAAACATGATGATGAATACAACGCGCCAGCCAACCTCAAAGATTTTCTGATTGCTCCTGCCACCGTCCCTGGCAGTGGGGACGCGGCCTTGGGCTAATAGAATCTTTCCTTCGTGTTCCTTAGCCTGTCTTGAGCTTGGTCGAAGGGTGCCCTTTGTGGTTAAATGCTCTGCGGCTTTCTTGAGTAATTCCACCACTGACCAACTGAATGAGATGAAAAACAGCGGCATGGCGATGACGATATAACGATTCGCGCCGCCGTGATCTTCCCAGGCATCTCCGCCGACAAAAACAGAATAGGCAATTTGCCCAAGCAGGACGAGTGCGAGCAATGCTACTTTCCAATTGCGGTGAAAAAGAAAGAGCGTGAATGGAAGGAAGATAAGCATCCAATTCGAATAATAGACGAATTGAACCAAGGCATACAATCCGCGCAGAATTCTAAGTGTGAAATTCCAGCCTTCCACTTTAAGATAATAGGTATTCGGAAGCAACGCGCCGTAATACATATAGCGTACAAGAGTCTGACCACCGATGAAGAGCACGAGTAAGCCCAGTCCCCGGATCAAATGTTGTTTTCGATGGTCCTTTTGTCCGATGAATAAAACTATGAGGATAACGATGTATGGAACGGCCATGTCGAAGCGCACTAGCGTCGAAACAGCCAGCAGGATGTAAACCCAGAGATTGAAGCGGTCATCACTCTTCAATATCAGCCAGATGATAGCGGTCAACATCAAAACGAGCAGGCTCACCTCCATGCCGAGCAATCCATACGAGTTGAGCGGCACATAGAACGCGGTCAAAGTCACAGCCGCGAGCATGGCGCAGAGGTCATCTGTAAAATGCTCGACGATTTTCTTAACGAGGAACAGGTTGAAGGTTAGGAAGGAGGCGCCGATGATCTGTATTACGAGTCCTGTTTGATTTAGTCCAATTGGCAAAAGATGCACGAGCGCCATGATCCCAACCCAAAGCGGATTGGTGAAACCTTCCACGCGTTCGCCCGCATTCCAAACGGGACCGAGGCCGTGTGCGAGGTTGTAGGCATAACGCATCGAGATCATCGCATCGTCGAAGAGAACATAATAGGTTGTACCGCCGATCAAAAAACTGGTGGCGATGATGTAACGATAGATATAATAAATATAACCGATGACGATCAGGCTGAAAGAAAAATTGCGTAGAAATTTGGAATTCATGTTCGGGATTATATCGTAAGCCCCCTCACCTAACCTCTCCCAAAGGGAGAGGAAACTCCCTTCTCCTTTTTGGGAGAAGGGCAGGGGATGAAGAGAAAACCAAAATTCATTGACTGAATTTTGGAGTATAATTTGCGCTTGTATTTGAAAATCTTGTAGTAACGATTTAAATCGTTACTACCTTCATGGAGTAACGAAATGGTAAAAGCAAAACTCATTCCCCCTTATGGCGGCAAACTGGTCAACCTGATGGTCGAAGGCAAAGAGCGTGAAGAACTTCTCGCCCGCGCCGGAAAACTGCCTTCCATAAAAATCACCATGCGCAATATGTGTGATCTTGAATTGATCGCCACTGGCGGATTTTCGCCGCTGACGACTTTCATGGGCAAAGCGGATTATGACCGCGTACTCAAAGAAATGCGGCTCGCGGATGGAACGCTCTTCCCGCTTCCCATCACCCTGACAGCTGATCCCAAAGAACTGCCGACAGTTGGCGAAGAACTGGCATTGCGAAGCGCAAACTTTGAGTTGATCGCTGTGATGACCCTTGAAGAGGTCTATCACTGGGATGCAGAGACCGAAGCCGCGCTGGCTTATGGTTCAACTGACTCCAAGCACCCGATGGTCTCCGAGATGGAGCGTTGGGAAAAGGTATGTATCTCTGGTCCGTTGAAAGTTGTTAACCTCCCCAAGTATTATGATTTTGTAAATTTACGTCACACGCCCGCTCAGGTGCGTGCCATGCTTGAAGGGATGGGACATGACAATGTAGTCGCTTTTCAGACCCGCAATCCTTTGCATCGCATTCATGAAGAACTTACCAAACGCGCCGCGGCTGAGGTCAAAGGCTCGTTGATCGTTCACCCCGTTGTCGGTATGACCAAGCCCGGCGATGTGGATCACTACACCCGTGTCCGCACGTACAAGGCCTTGGTGGATAATTACTACGACAAGAAGAACACCATGCTGAGTCTGCTCCCGCTGGCGATGCGCATGGCAGGCCCGAAGGAAGCGTTGCTGCATGCCATTATCCGCCGCAATCACGGCGCGAATCACTTTGTCGTAGGCCGCGATCACGCAGGGCCGGGAAATGATTCTTCTGGCAAACCATTCTACGGTCCGTATGAAGCGCAGGAAGTCATGAAGAAATACGAAGCCGAACTCGGCGTCAAGATGATTCCGTTTGAGATGCTTGTCTATCTTCCTGATGAAGATCGTTATGTGGAAGAAAAAGATGTGCCCAAGAGCGCGAAGGTCGCAAACATTTCCGGCACGCAAGTCCGTGATGATTATCTTGCCAAGGGCAAGTTATTACCCGAATGGTTCACACGCCCTGAGACGGCCGAGATTTTGCGTGAGATGTATCCTCCACGCCACAAGCAGGGCTTTTGTATCTGGTTCACTGGTTTGAGCGGATCAGGCAAGAGCGCCACAAGCGAAGTGGTCACCACCCTGCTCCTTGAGCGCGGACGGGAGATCGCCATCCTCGATGGTGACGTTGTCCGCACGCATCTTTCCAAAGGACTCGGTTTCAGCAAGGAAGACCGCGACACCAACATCATCCGCATCGGATTTGTGGCTGGTGAAATTGTCCACGCGGGCGGCGCAGTGATTTGCGCGGCCATCAGCCCCTACCGCGCGACTCGCGCAGAAGCCCACAAGATGGTGGGCGAGAACTTCATCGAAGTGTACATGGATACCCCCATTGAAGTCTGTGAACAGCGTGATGTGAAGGGCCTGTACGCCAAGGCGCGTCAAGCCATGATGGACGGAAAGCCGATGGGTTTCACCGGCGTGGATGATCCCTACGAGCCGCCGATTGAACCCGCGATCACACTGCAAGGATTTGGCGCATCACCGGAAGACAATGCCCGCATTATTATTAAATATCTTGAAGAACAGGGCTATATTCTGCCTGCAAAATAAGTATCATAATCGTCCTTGCGAGGGCGTTCCTGTTCTCCCTGGCATCGCCCGCCCAGGGCAGGTGTCGCCTGAAGCAACCCCCAACATGGCAAGAAGATTGCTTCGGGCGAAAGTGCCTCGCCCTCGCAATGACGATGTTTTCTTATGACCAAACCCCGTATCATTTCTTTCTTAATCCTCGGCTTGCTCGCTGCGCTAGCCACGCTCCTCGTCCTGTATGCGACTCCGCAAGGGCTGAGCATCTCGGATGATTCAATTGCATACATTGCAGGCGCGCGCAGTATCTTAAGCGGGGATGGGTATCGTGAAGCCTGGCTGGCGTCCAATCAGCCTGTGACCCATTTCCCACCAGGTTTTTCATCCATACTTGCGCTCATCGGCCTGAGCGGATTAGACCCCTTGCGCGGTACGCGCTTTATTAACGCACTGCTCTTCGGTGCAAATACTTTTCTGCTCGGCCTCATCGGCTGGCGCATGACCAGATCTCAAATAGCGGGCATCATCTTGGCTCTGTTGTTTGTGTTCAACGCCTCCATGTTTCGTGTCCATACTGCCGCAATGAGTGAACCGCTTTATATCTTTTTTAGTCTAACCGCATTTCTTACATTTTCTAAATATTTCAAATCTTTTTTCTTTCCCCGCGAGAGCCACTCAGGGGTGCTTCGTAAATGGCAGGGTGAGAGTTGGCTAATCGCCACGGGCATTCTCACCGCATTCGCTTATCTCACACGCTATGCAGGACTTGCACTTCTCGTCACTTTTCTTGCCACACTCATCCTGCTTCATGATACATGGAAGAAGAGAATAACAAGCGTTGGCATATTCCTCGCTGGTTTTATCCCCTTTGCCCTCGCCTGGGGCATCCGCAACAAACTCGCTGCAGATAATGCCACCAACCGCACCCTGGTCTATCATCCGCTCTCGGCCGAAAATTTAGAATCTGGAATTTACAATTTCTCCGTCTTCCTCGTTCCGCTTGAAACCTGGCGGCGGGCTCTGATCAAAATACCAAATCTATTCGTTGTTACTCTAGCCGTGATCTCATTGGCTCTGCTCATCTGGGTTATGGTTAAAGGTCTGAAGAGTTTCATCCAGCCATGCACACCAAGACCTGAAATTCTATCCTTCACGAGCACGTTGCATATCTTCGGTTATCTGGCATCCATTATTTCGTCCATGTTATTGTTTGATGCCAGTACAAAGTTCAAATTGCGAATTCTCTCTCCGATTTATGTTGGCTTGCTTGTCATGCTGGTTTTATTTGGATATTGGCTATGGCAAAAACGCGCCCTCACCTGGCGGATTCTGACTGCTGTTTTTGCAATATCCATCCTGGCGCTTTCAGTTTATGATATGGCCGGCGTTGTCAAACAGCTCCGCAAAGGCGGGCAGGGATACGCCTCCTTCCAGTGGTTTGATTCGCAAGCCATGGATTATTTAAGAGATCTGCCAGAAGGTACGCGTATTTATAGCAACCAGGCGGCGCCTGTTTATCTTTACACAGGAAGACCTGGCTATGTCCTGCCTGACCTGATTGACCCTGTCACTGGCCTGCCGCGAGGAAATTATCAGGAGGGGGTTGCCGCTCTTCAACGTGATGTTCTTTCAGGTGAGGCAGTCCTGGCCTTGTTCAAGTTCGGCTCCGAATCGGAAGACGTTCAATCCATTTACATAAATCTTTCCGACGGTTTATATCTCGCGCACGATACCCGCGGAGATAAAATCTATACGGCTTATCCGTAAAAATCATACTGCGACATGTCAAGGAAAAAAACATGACCATTCTCGATAAATTCAATTTGAAAGGCCGCGTCGCTGTTGTTACCGGCGGCGGCGGTCAACTGGGTTTTGAATTCTGTAAGACCCTGGCCGAGGCAGGTGCGGCTGTTGTGTCGGCGGACCTCAATTTGGAACTCGCAACGAGCACGGCCACCCGCCTGACAGACTCTGGCTGCTCTGCGATTGCTTGTCCTCTCGACGTGACCCGCCTCGAATCGACCCGTGAACTGGTCGCTGAAACCGTCAAGCATTTCGGCCGCCTCGACATTCTCGTCAATTCGGCCGCCCTCGATCCAAAGTTCGATCCTGACGCTGCCGCGAAGGGTATCGCCCCAGGTGCCTTCGAGGATTATCCGCTTGATCAATGGAACGCGGCCTTGAACGTCAACCTGACAGGCATGTTCCTTGTCTCGCAGGCTTGCGTTAAACAAATGATCGCACAGGGCAAAAAGGGAAGTATCATCAATATCTGCTCCACCTATGGATTGAATGGGCCCGACCAAAGAATTTATATCAAAGATGGCAAGCGTGTGGCTTATAAACCCGTTTATTACACTGTGACCAAAGCAGGCGTGCTCGGGTTCACCAAATACCTTGCCGCCTATTATGCCGGGACAGAGCTCCGCGTGAATGCACTCACCCCCGGCGGCGTGTTCAACAATCATGAAGAATATTTTGTCAAGAATTATTCAGCCAAAACCATTCTCGGACGCATGGCCAAGAAGGATGAAATGAACGGCGCCTTATTATTTCTTGCATCTGAAGCCTCCTCATATATGACAGGGAACAATGTTATTGTAGACGGCGGATGGACGGCGTGGTGAGAAAGTATACAGGCAGACAAGTGGACACGTATACAAGTGCACGTGTGACTGCTTGTTTCCTGTTTACTTGTTTACTTGTCTACTTACACAATGACTGAGATACTTGCATTAATTCCCGCACGCGGTGGTTCCAAAGGAATCCCGCGCAAAAATATCCGTTTGTTTGCAGGATATCCTCTTATCGCATGGAGTATCGCCGCGGCTAAACAATCTGGGTTGGTTACGCGAGTCGTCGTCTCAACCGATGATGCAGAGATTGCGGCAGTGGCTCGCGAATACGGCGCAGAGACTCCCTTTTTGCGCCCAAAAGAACTGGCTCAGGATAATACAACTGATCTGCCTGTTTTTCAACATGCGCTGGAATGGCTGGACGCGGAGCGTGTGGAAGGTTACCGCCCTGATGTAATCGTGCAATTGCGCCCAACATCACCGATCCGCCCGCGCACGATGGTGGATGATGCCATTCGTATTTTGCTTGAACATGCTGACGCAGATTGTGTGCGCGGCGTTGTGCCCGCCGCGCAAAACCCATATAAGATGTGGCGATTTGATGGAGAAAATAAACCGTTGAATCCATTACTTGAGATGGATGGCATTGCTGAACCCTACAACGCGCCGCGCCAAATTTTACCGCTTGTATATTGGCAAACAGGTCATATTGATGCGATTCGCGTTTCGACGATCACACAGAAAAAATCACTGACAGGCGATGTCGTTTATCCTCTGCTGATTGACCCAAAATATTCAGTGGATATTGATACGCTTGCAGATTGGGCGAAGTATGAAGCACTTGTATATAGCAGCTTGGAAATTGTTTCACCGCGCGCTTCTCGCCGCACCATGCCAGGGACAATAAAAATGATCATCTGTGATTTTGATGGAGTGGTGACGGATAATCTGGTGACCACTGATCAGGATGGGAGAGAATCGGTTATCGCCTCTCGCAGTGACAGCATGCACATCAAGAGATTACGCGAGCTTGGCGTGGAGACGATGATCATCTCCTCGGAGCCGAATCCTGTTGTGCTGGCGCGCGCGCAAAAGATGGGGGTGGAGGCAATTCATAATGTCGGGATGCAGGCCAAGGGTCGTGTGATGCGCGAAGTCCTCGAGCAGAAAAATGTCAAAGCGGAGGAAGTCATCTATATTGGCAATGACCTCAATGACCTTCCATGTTTTGAGATCGCGGGCTGGTCTGTGGCGGTTGCGGATGCGTATCCTGAGGTGATCCGTGCCGCGGATCACGTGTTGACGAAGACAGGCGGTCACGGTGCGATCCGGGAATTATGCGAATTAATATTAAATAGACTCTAAAGGTTTTTTAAACCTTTAGAGTCTCTCAAAGGAGAAAAATAAATGGCTCGTGAGATTAAATTTGGAAATCGAATGATGGGGGATGGACACCCCGCTTATATTATTGCGGAGGTGGGCATCAATCATAATGGTGATCTCGACATCGCGAAGAAAATCATTGATGCGGCAGTGCACGCTGGCGCAGATGCAGTGAAATTTCAAAAGCGCACACCCGATGTTTCCACACCTCTTGATCAACAGAAGCAAATGCGTGAGACGCCCTGGGGTTACATCACCTATTTGGATTATCGTTATAAAGTTGAATTCAACGAAGAGCAATATCGCGAGATTGACCGCTATTGCCAGGAAAAGAAAATTGATTGGATGGTTTCCGTGTGGGACGAGTCTTCGGTTGATTTCATGGAGAAGTTTGATACGCCTGCCTATAAAGTCCCTTCGGCTTCGTTGACCGATCACAACTTGCTGAAGTATGTGCGCAAGACTGGCAAACCTGTCATCATTTCAACAGGTATGTCCACTATGAAGCAAATCCATAAAGGCGTGAATGCGGTCGGCGGGGATAACCTCGTTATTATGCACTGCACCAGCACCTATCCGTGTGAGCCTGAAGAATTGAATCTTCGGATGATCGAAACGCTTCGCAAGGAATTCCCAAATAATCCGATTGGATATTCTGGTCACGAAGTCGGTCTTGTGCCTTCAGCGGTTGCTATTGCGCTTGGCGCATCTTCCATCGAACGCCACATCACATTAGACCGTGCCATGTGGGGCAGTGACCAGGCTGCATCAGTGGAACCGTGGGGGTTCGAGACACTGGTCAAGTATCTCCGTGTGACTGAAGCTGCACTTGGCGACGGCGTGAAAAAAGTTTACGAATCTGAAAAGGGTTCAATGAAGAAACTGCGCCGAGTCACAGACGATTAATGTTTTACCAATGACCAATTACTATATTGAGTAATTGGTCATTGGTAATTGTGTTCCAATGAGATTGACTCAACAACTTCACCGTGTTCTTCGCCCAGCAGGGAAAACCGCTCAAGCCATTTTGCGATGGAAGCGGTTTTCTTTTCATGACGTGCCGCCCATTTTTGGGAACTCCAAGCCGAAGAGCGGCTCGCATCTGTTGCTGCAAATCCTCAACGGCTTCACCAGAATCATGCCTTATCGTTATGTGGCTGCGGAGCCGATTCGGACAATAAAGAAAGACGGCGGACGGCGGACGACGGACGATATACTTTCAGATTTAAAACATGTGCCTAATGGCATAATTGGCTGGGGATATTTGGAAGCGACAAAGGAAAACGCATCTTTCTTAACTGAGGCAGGGCGCGTCAACTATTTCATTTATCGCGACCCGAGGGATATGCTCGTCTCACAAGTCTTCTTCGCGACAGACATGCACGAAGAACATGGGATGCACGCCTACTACAAGTCCCTGCCTGATTTCGGCGCGAGGTTGAATGCCGCCATCACTGGCATTGATAAAGACGGCTTGAAGATGGTCAACGTGAAGCAGAGATATGAAGGCGTGTTCCAGTGGCTGGAACAAAAGAATGTGATGTGCACACGCTTTGAGGATTTGATTAATAATCGTGATGTCACATTGAACGCCATGCTCGATGAAGTGGAGAAGACTGGCTACAAAATCCCGACTCCGCGCGAGAAGGCATTGTCCGTTTTGGTGGAAGCCATCCAGCCGAAGAAGAGTCACACCTTCCGCTCAGGGAAGACGGGGGGGTGGAAAGAGCACTTCACCGAAGAACATAAAAAGTTGTTCAAGGATGTTGCTGGCGATTTATTAATTAAACTTGGTTATGAAAACAATAATAATTGGTAATGCCTTTGCGAGGAGCGTTTGTTGCGACGAAGCAATCCCCGATAAACGCTGAAAATCCTTCGATGACGTTTGTTCGCCAAACTGGAGATTGCTTCGCGAAGATCGCTCACAATGACATGTGATCCATATGATAAAAGAATTCTTCACCCAACGCATCAAACGCGGACTTTTCCGTAGGCTCAATAATCTCAAGATCGCGCGCACCGCGCAACTTGTAACTCGTAGCTCGCCCACTCCTTCTGGCGCACCCGTCGTCTTTTTCAAAGTATCTACGGGCATTGACGACCTTTCATGGAACAGCGGATTTCATTTGCTGGTGTCGTGGGCGTTCCGCTTGCAGGGAATTCCCGTCGTTTACTTTGCCTGTGACTCTGGCATGAGTCATTGCGTGCTCGGAACGAATCGCGATCATGTACAGAAAGAGCCGCCGTGCAAGTCGTGTGTGTTTCAATCGAAAACGTTGTATGCGGGAGTGAAAACGTTAAACGTTGAACGTTCAACGTCGAAGGTCGAAGGTCAAAGGTCGAGCGTGGAGTGGTTTGATTATGATCGTGATGTTGAACTTGCACAGGCGACTGAAAAACTATCCCTGCAAGATTTGATGAATTTTGAATGGCAGAGCATTCCCCTCGGTGCGTTGTGTCTGCCCGGGCTGAGATGGGTTTTGAGAGTCCACCATCTGAATGATGATGAACCAACGCGCTATCTTTTGCGCGAATATATTTTATCCGCGTGGAATGTTGCGGAGAAATTTGACGCACTGCTCAATCAGGCTCAGCCTCGAGCTGTCGTCGTTTTCAATGGACAGTTCTTCCCCGAAGCGACTGCGCGCTACATGGCGTTGAAGCGTGGTATTCGCGTGATCACGCATGAGGTGGGCTTGCAGCCTGCGACGGCGTACTTCACCGAAGGCGAAGCGACAGCCTACCCAATTCACATTCCCGATGATTTTGAAATGAGCGACAAACAAAATGCAAAACTCGATGCGTATCTTGCGAAGCGCTTTCAAGGTGACTTCACGATGGCGGGCATCAAGTTTTGGGCGGACATGAAGGGACTCGATGAATCGTTCTTGAAGAAAGCCGCGGGTTTCAAGCAGATCGTGCCTATCTTTACCAACGTCATCTTCGATACCAGTCAGCCGCACGCAAACACGGTCTTTGAAGATATGTTCGATTGGTTGGATTTAGTGCTCGAGGAAATTCGCTTACACCCTGAGACCTTATTCGTGATCCGCGCGCACCCCGATGAAACCCGCGTCCGCAAAGCCAGCCGTGAGACGGTGGCGGGCTGGGTCGAAGCGCGCCGCGTAACGGACTTGCCCAATGTGGTTTTCGTCTTGCCGCAGGAAACGCTCAGTTCGTATGAGTTGATTCTGAAGTCGAAGTTCGTGATGGTCTATAACTCGACGATTGGCTTGGAGGCTTCCATTATGGGCGCGGCAGTGTTGTGTGCGGGCAAGGCGAGATTTACGCAGTACCCGACTGTGTTCTTCCCGCAGATGATTGAGGAAGTAAGAAGAAAGATGAAAGAATTTTTAGCGGCTGAGACGATTGATATCCCGCTTGAGTTCAAACGCAATGCACGCAGGTTTTTGTATTACCAGTTGTTCAGAACGTCCCTGCCGTTTGGAGAGTTTCTTGAGCCGTCCGTCCGCGCAACACAGGCGAGATTGAAGTCGTTTGGGTTGGAGGGGTTGGTGAGGTCGGGGTCGGTGAAGGTGATTGTGGAGGGGGTGCTGGAGGGTGGGGATTTTTTGCTGGAGGAATGAAGTCTCAATCTTTCCCGAAATCAACAACATGTCCGCTTGAAAATGGTGGTTTCGATACGGCGGCAGAGACGGGTGTCCTTGCAAAGATGGGATGAGTCCCGCCGCCTTGTTTCGACAAGCTCAACACAAGCCTCAACCACCGGGATGAAATTACTGACTTTCAAGCCAGATGAAAATATTCGTGTCGAGAACGACGCGCATCATTTACCTTCGCGAACCGCACGGACTTCAGCGTCAATGTCTTCCTGTGTGATGTTCATTTCCTTGGCGCGGGCGCGAATGGATTTCAGAGACTTGTCAAATCGCTCTTCGAGTTCCCTTCGGTCACTTGGAATACTTAATTTTAAATAGCGGATAAAAGCCAGAACATCGGCGTGGCGGGTTTCTGGCAAAGTTGAAATTTCGAGCATGATGGTTTGTTCTAAATTGGTCATGGCGCACCTCTTGAAATAATTATACTCCCCGAAATCAACAGCGTGTCCGCTCGAAAATAGGGGTCTCAACGCGTTGACCGAAACTCTGGAGAACTGTTACCTTCGTGTGGGAATGTGGGTTGAGGAGGCGAATGATGCTTGCAGAGTAATTCGGAAGATTTCTCCCCGAAGGCATTTGCAAGCATGGCCCAAACAAAAAGGGTGACATTTATCCGCAATTGTGCGTGACTTCGTCTATGCCCTTCCTAAAAGCGGCATGGTAAGATAAGGAAAACTTTATCGTTTGGAGGTATCCATGCGCAAGCTGTTTGTATTTTTAGGGTTGGGGGTGTTGTTTGTATTTCCAACTTTTGCGTCTGCACAAAATAACGTGAGCATTGCCAATATGACCGTTCAGCTCTGGCCAGAATATGACCAGCCTAGTATGTTGGTGATCGCCGATTTTCAAGTTGCCGCAGACTCATCCTTCCCGGTGGACCTGGCCATTCGTATTCCGCAGGAAGCCAACCTGATCGCAGTCGCATCGCTGGCAAGTGACGGTACTTTTTTGAATGCCTTGTTCGATGGGCCAAAAGCGGAGGCGGAATGGCAGGTCTTCACCCTGACGATCAGTGAGAACACAGTCTATCGTTTTGAGTATTATCAACCGCTCTCATTCAATGGCAACCAGCGCGTCTTTTCCTATTTGTGGGATGGCGCGTATGCAGTGGATCAATTCCATGTGCTTGTGCTGGAGCCCAGGGACGTGACTGCTATTTCAATGTCTCCAGCTTATAAATCCATTTCACAGGAGAATGGAAGAAATTATTACGACAGCGGATTTGTAAAACTTGCCAAAGGTGGACAATTTTCCTTAAACCTGAAATATGAAAAGACCACCGATACATTGGTTGCGCCACCGCAGGGGATTCAACCCGTCGTGCCACTGGATGAAAACACACCGGGGCGGGTTTCACTAAATAATTCCCTGCCATATATTATCGGCGGTTTGGGTGTGGTGATGATCGTTGGCGGAATTGCATATTACTGGCAGGCAGGCCGCACTTCCTCCAAAAGATCGAGGCGCAGATCACATGCTCATGAAGAGCGCGAAGAGAATGACGAGGATGCATATTGTCCGCAATGCGGCACACGCGCCAGGAATGGTGATCGTTTCTGCCGGATATGCGGTGCGCGCTTGCGCCAACAGGAAGAGTAAAGCTGATAAAAAAATATGAACCAATCAGTGCTCATTGTCATCTATTTTTTTTACGGACTTGCTTTTTTCAGCATGGGTGTGCTGGTGGCAATGGAAGGTGGTCGTTCCACAGATGCGCGTTTGAGAATGGCTCTCCGTCCACTGGCAGGGTTTGGGCTTGTCCACGCGGCGCATGAATGGCTGGAAATGTTCAAGGTCATGGGGCATTTGAGTGGTCTTTTGTTCACCATTTATCCCCTGATCGCTCTGTCACTTTTGGCTTTTTCCTTTCTCTCATTGGCGGCCTTCGGCGCCTACCTCGTGTTGGGAAGCGAATCCACATGGCGGGTGAGTCTCATCATTCCTCTTGCGTTGGAAGCAGTTTGGGTTTATGGCTTGCTGACCATCAAAAGTATGTATGCTCTTGCAGATATTTACATCGTTGTGGTTGTCTGGACGCGCTATTCCCTGGCCATCCCTGCGGGATTGCTTGCCGCGGCTGGGCTTGTGGTCCAGCAACGCGCATTTCGTCGTGCAGGGCTTGTTAGCTTTGGCCGCGATAGTTTATGGGCTGCGGTTGCATTTGGCTGGTACAGCCTGGTCGGGCAGATCTTTACTGCGCCAAGCAAATTACCCCCTTCCACTTTTCTAAACTCTGAATTGTTTATGGATATCTTTGGCTTCCCCATCCAGTTATTGCGGGCGGTCGCGGCCATTTTTGCGTCGGTATTTGTCATTCGTTTTCTGCGTGCCTTTCAAGTGGAAAGTGACCACAAGTTCGCAGAATTGCAGGACGCCCGTTTGCACGAGGCGCAGGAGCGTGAGGAACTGCGCACTGAGCTATTCAGAAAAGTTGTTTCCGCGCAGGAAGCTGAAAGGCAGCGCATTGCGCGTGACCTGCACGATGAAACAGGCCAGTCCCTCACGGCCATAGGTATGGGGCTGCGCGGCCTTTCAGTTGAATCAAAACATCGCAAAGGGCAGGGCGATACTCTCCAGCAATTGCAAGTCCTCACATCTGACTCCTTAAGGGAATTGCAGCGCATCATCTCGGACCTGAGGCCTGCCCACCTTGACGACCTGGGTTTATCCGCCACTTTGAGATGGTACGCGAGCCGCGTGCAGGAGATGACAGGCCTGATCATCAAGGTGGATATTACAGGTGAAGAACAGGCCCTCGATGAAACGGTGAAGATCGCCGTCTTTCGCATTGTTCAAGAGGCGTTCAATAACATCATTAAACACGCGCGTGCCAACAGTGCGAGTATAAGCATGGATTACAAGGAAAAATCCGTGCATATTCTGGTGCGTGATAACGGCATAGGTTTTGATATGGATGTGGTTAAAAATCGCATTGGGCGCATCTCGCTTGGGTTGGCGGGCATGGCGGAGCGCGCCACGCTGCTGGGCGGAAGCGTGGAATTGCACTCGCGCCCCCATTATGGGACTGAGGTGGAAGCGGTGATCCCTTATCGTGTGGTCAGGAATGAGGAATAAATGACAATTCGTTTGCTATTGGTGGATGACCATGCGGTTGTGCGTTCAGGCCTGAAAATGCTCCTGGGCAGTCAAAGGGAAATGGAAATTGTTGGGGAGGCTGGCTCTGCCGCAGAGGCATTGACGGAAACTGAGCGCGTGCAACCCAATGTCATTTTGATGGATATTGGCTTGCCTGATAAAACTGGAATTGAAGCCACGCGCGAGATAAAAAATAAATTCCCAGAGGTGTATATCGTGGCGTTGACCATACACGAAGATGAAGAATATTTCTTCCAGATGCTGGATGCGGGCGCTTCGGGCTATGTGCCCAAGCGCGCCGCTCCCGAGGAATTGATCACAGCCATTAAAGCAGCGGCAATTGGGGAAGTATATTTATATCCATCGCTGGCGAAGTTGCTGGTGCGTGATTTTTTTAATGTTGAGCGTATCGCAGATGAAAAGGTAAACCTTGATGGATTGACTAAACGTGAACGGGAGGTGTTAACCCGTCTTGCAGAGGGCGAGAGCAACGATCAGATCGCCACACTGCTGGTCATCAGCCCAAAGACGGTGGAGCGTCATCGAGAAAATATCATGCGGAAGTTGAATTTACATTCAAGGTCGGAGTTGGTGAGATATGCGATCCGCAAGGGGATTATTAAGGCTTGAAAAAGTAAGATGTAATTTGTAATTCGTGAATCGGAAAGCTGCAGGTCACACTTCAAACGTGACCTGCATTTTTAAATTGGGTGAATCCACTATCAGGTTAGAAAATATATGGGGTGTAAGCCACAGGTTTCGGCGGGGAAAGATGCGTGAGTCCTGCATCCAAGATGGGGAGTGAGCAGAATTTACTTTGTTTTAAGGAAGGCGTATCCTATGGGCAGGATAAAGAAAGGAGATTGCGATGAACGGTTCTGAGATCATCTTATTGCTCTTCCTGGTCCGGCTGGTTTTGCCGTTCGGTTTGCTTCTGCTTGTGGGTGAATGGGCTCGCCATCAACAGGCCAACTACTGGCTGAAATCGTGAGGCGGCATGGATACCCTTAATATCATTTTCTTTGTTTTGAGCGGTGTTTTGCTGAGACTGGTCATGCCGCTGGCTGTGACGGCCCTGATTGTTTTTATGCTTCACAAGTTGGATGCGCGCTGGCAGGCGGAAGCCGAGCAGGAGCTGAAATTGCTTGTTAAAGATGAAATGCCCTGCTGTAAAGAGCAGCGTGTTTCTGTCGAACAAACAGTTCTGCGCTCGGGTTTGGGTGAACGACCATGCTGGCAGACTCGTCGTTTGCCCAATGGACATTTGCGCGAAGATTGTCTGGATTGTGAAGTGTTCCGCGATGCGCCTGTGCCTGTGGTTCATATCCATACACATGCGCATGTATGAATTTAATAAGGAGATGCAAACATGTTTTCCTGGTTCAATCGGATAATGATCGCTTTGACCTTCGCCCTGGTTTTTGCAGGGATTACATTGATGGCGGTGGATGCGCAGGCCGGGAATGACCTGCTTGTGGATCAACGAACCAGCGGCAGTAATGATGACTGCGCCGTTTGCCATACTGAATTTCAAATGAAGTGGATGAACGGTTCACATGGCAAATCTGGAACTGACCCCGTGTTTCTTGCAGATTGGGAAAGTCAGGGCAAGCCAGGCGCGTGCCTTGTTTGCCATACCACTGGGTATGATCCCGCGACTGCCACATGGGAATCTGCCGACATCAGCTGTTCAGCTTGCCACGTGGATGAGGGCGGTGAGCATCCCAAGACGACGATCTCAACAGATACCAGTCCGGACCTGTGCGGACGTTGTCATAGTGATACGCGTTTTGGCTGGCAGGATTGGCAGGGCAGTACCCATTATCAGCGTGGTATGGAGTGCACCACCTGTCACGATCCGCACAGCGCTTCCTTGAAGTTCACGGTTGCCCGCGATACTTCCGGTTATAAGGATGTGTCGCAATTGTGCATTAACTGCCATCATGAAGCGAGCATGGAATTCCCCTACACCCTGCACCATCAGGAAGGCGTTTCTTGTATTGACTGCCACCTGGAGCATCTTGAAACAACCGATTATGCCCCGCATTCAGTTCCAGATCACTCGTTCAAAGCCAGTTTGCAAACCTGCAATACCTGTCATTCAGCGCAGATGCATTCCAGTGCGGAGGCTGTCAGTACTGGTGAAACGATCCCGGTTGCAAATGCGGATGTTCCAGCGGAGGTGCCCGTCGTGGAAATGACACCCGAGCCGACTCCCGTCAGCCCGATGGGATATGCAGGTCTTGCCGGGCTTTTAGGTCTGGCAGGCGGCATTGTGCTGGCGCCGTGGCTCGAAAGATTTTATCGCCGTGAGGTGAAGCATCAGCAGCCTGAGGAGCATGAAAATGAGTAACCAGAATATCAGCCGCCGCGACTTTATAAAACTGACCGCTGTCGGCCTTGCAGTAGCCGCAGGTACGCGTGCCATCACAAAGGCGGACGCATCCGAAGGTGCGAAAGGCGAGCATCAGTGGGCTATGGTCATTGACCAGTCCAACTGCATCGGCTGTGGATATTGTACGCTGGCCTGCCAGGCTCGCAATGATGTCAACCCTGATATTGAGTGGAACAAGGTTATCAGCACAGGCATGCTGGATGGCAAGATGACCTACCTTCCACGACCCTGCATGCACTGTGAACATGCCCCGTGTGTGGAGGTCTGCCCTGTGGGGGCATCCTATTACCGCGATGATGGTATCGTGATGATGGATTACGACAAATGCATTGGCTGTCGCTACTGCATGATTGCCTGCCCATATGAAGCGCGTTCCTTTAACTGGGAAGCTTTCGAAGGCGAAAATCCTGCCGTACCTGAATGGGGCGCTCCTGAAGTGGAACGACGTCCACGCGGGGTGCCGGAGAAATGCTCATTTTGCTATCAGCGCATTGACCGCGGTCTCGCGCTGGGTCTCACTCCCGGCGTGGATGATGATTCAACCCCCTCCTGTTGTGTTGTTTGCCCCACTGGCGCACGCACCTTTGGAGATCTCAACGACCCGAATTCAAATGAAAGCCAGCTCTTGGAGAAATATCCATCCTATCGTCTGCGCGAAAATTTAGGGACGAACGCTCGTGTGTATTACCTGCCTGTTGGCGTTGTACCTGTCCGCAAAGTAGAGACGGAAGGTTAAGATGAAAACTATCATAAAAACCATTCGTGAAAATACCTTTACCCCCTGGGGTCTGTGGCTCGCCTTTCTTGGCGTGATCCTGTTCAGTGCTCTTGCCGGCGGGCTTCTGGTCTTCTGGAAAGGGTTATCCATTACCAATCTCACCGACCGGGTACCGTGGGGATTGTGGATCACGATAGATCTCTCCGCCATTGCGGTCAGCGCGGGCGCATTCAGTTTGTGCGTGGGTGTATATCTCTTCGGACTCAGACGCTACGCCCCCATTGCGCGCACAGCCACATTTGTGGGACTCATCGGTTACACCATGGCCATGCTGGCGCTTGTTTTGGATATTGGCCGCCCCGACCGTTTTTGGAAAGCGCTTGTATTTTGGAATACACATTCCCTGATGTGGGAAGTAACCATGTGCGTGATTCTTTACCTGACTGTGCTTATCCTTGAGACTATGCCCGTCCTAGCATCCTTTGAAGGGCTCCGTAAAAAATATCCGCGCATTGCAGAAAAAATGGAAAAAGTTCATCACTATGCGCCTGTGCTTGCCATTGTCGGCCTCGGGCTCTCCAGCCTGCACCAATCATCACTTGGCGCAATGTATGGCGTGATCAAAGCGCGACCCATTTGGTACAAACCTGAAATGGCTGTCTTGTTCATGTTCTCGGCCATCGTCGGCGGCATTGCGCTGACCTTGCTTGCGTCCATGCTCTCGGCAAGGTTAACCCCCAAAGCTAAAGTGAATGATATTCTCATCGAGCGCGTCGCGCAGTTCCTTGGCTATATGATGATCGGTTATCTGTACTTCCGCTTTTGGGATTGGCTTGCCCAAACCTACACCTACGAACCTGGACGCACCGAGGCATTTGAAATTCTCACCAAAGGGACTCTCTCCTTTAACTTCTGGTTCGGCGAGATGATCTTCGGCGCGCTTCTTCCGACCGTTATCCTGCTCTACCGACCTCTGCGTTCAGCTCCCTTCTGGCGGATGCTGGCCCTGGCGATGATCGTGGGTGGTGTGGTTGCCCTGCGTTTCGATACCAATCTCGTTGGCTTGCTGACAGTGATCTCATACCTGCCCGGTCAGACGACGGTAACCTACGCGAGTTACACCCCGTCTCTTGTGGAATGGGTGACAGGGCTGGGCATCATCGCTTATGGTCTGTTTGCCTTCTCGCTCGGTGTGAAGTACTTACGAGTGGTGGATCATCGTTTAACAAGTGAAACCCATCAGACCGTGCGTGTAACAGCTGACGAAACTGTGAAGGCGTAGTGAGTGGAGTGGTAAAAACGTAGACAAGTAAACACGTAAACAAAGACGAGTAAAAAGAGTCGCCCAAATGGGCGACTCTTTTTACTCGTCTACCTGTGTACCTGTTTACCTACCTCATTTCTCCGGCGCACCAGCATTAATCCAATTGATGACGTTGTTGAGTTCTTCAACGGTGAAGTTGGTGAAGTGATCCGCAGACTGGACCTGAATTAACAGGCTATTCGCAGAATCACCAGAGACAATGACCGCGCCATTTTCACTACCCTTCATTGCAGCGGCGTATGTGGAGAGGTCAAGCCCATTCGGCGCCGAATCACCATCAATATGGCAACCTGTGCATTTGACGGTGAAAAGGATGCCAATGTAGTTTTCGTAGGTTGGGTCGCCTGTTAGCGCAGGGACTTCTGGTTCAGGTTCCGGTGGCGGCAATTGGCTTTTGATGATCTCGCGCAGGGCGGGTGCATCGAAGCCTGCGAAAGTGAAGACACTTCCATGGCAGGCGCTGTTGGAACAGAAGGATGTATTACTTGTACCGCCGGGGTCCTCGGTGGTATGGCAATTCGAACACGAAGGACCGATCGCCTGGTTGTGCATCGCAATCCAGTTCGGGTTGAGGTGTGTTTCAGGTTCGAGCCCGCGGCTGATCTCAATGTTGGTTAGAAAATCCTGCGGGCCGGCCACTACAGGAATGGAGTGACACAGGTTGCACTCCAGGCGAATCGCTTCATTCTGAGCATTTAAATGTTTGCCGTCGTGACAGCGAAAACAACCCGGCGAGTTAATATGGCCAACGTTCGTGGGATGAGAGTCCCAATCCACTTTCTGTTCGATGAAGACGGAATCAACATAAATTTTCTGCAATATTTCAATCGCTTGTTTGACCTTTTCGGAATTGGATGAGTAATACTCTGGAAATACGTTTTTGTAGTAGGGTTCCAATTCGCTAATTGCGTTCAGGCCCTCTTCCTGGGAGGCGTATTCGCCGCGCAATACTTCAACTCCTTTTTGTTGAATACCGGGTATATCTATGGCGATTTTGCCCAGGGTGAACGCACTATCAAGGGATTCTTCCGGCGTATAGACGCGATGAGTGATGCGGTTATGGCAGGTGATGCAATCCATTTGTTTGAGTTGACTTTCGTCAATGGAGGCAGGGTCAAAGCCGGCTTCAACATCCACGTACTCAACAGCCGAACCGTCATCCTGAATCACTTTCACGTAAGGGATTGTCTGCGCCTCTTCATCCGTCGGGTAGTAGTAGACGGTATTCACAATATGCCAATGAATTCCGCGCCCCAATCCCTCGCGCTTTGCGCCTCCTCCTGTTTTGAGGATCAGGTATATGTTATAAGCTGACATGTCCGCATTATAGTGAGTGGCGACCCGCAAACTGTCATCCGAGAATTTTTCAGGCGAGTGGCATTTTTCGCAGATCTCAGGCGCCGGGCGCATGTTCTTGATGCGGATCGGATATTCGTATGTCACGAAGAGAGTGGCAAACACGTGCCTCATGTCTCCGGCTTTGCGAAAAATCTGGTTGCCAATGAATTCGCGACCGATGTGACATTCAACACAGGCAATGCGCGCATGAGGCGATATCTGATAAGCCGCGTACTCGGGTGGCATGGTATGGCAGGAGGTCCCGCAGAATACCGAGGAGTTGGTATACTCCCAAACATACGCCCCGCTTACAAATAGCGAAACGATCAGCGCGCTCAATATTGCATAAGGAATGATATACATCCAACGCGAGGAGCCATGAGGAGGAAAGAGGAAGTTGCGAGCTTTTTGGCGAAATGTCGTCATTACGTACTCCTGTTTAGTTTTCCGGGGCGCCAACCGCAATCCAATCCAGTATTATTTGTATGGCAGATGGAGGCAACGATCCCAAGGGGGGCATCAGGGATACTTGCCCTAAAATACTCTGCGCAAGGATGCTGTCTCCGGTATTACCGGGTATGACGACTGGTCCGTTGTCGCCGCTGGTCATAACAGATTGATAAGTGGTGGAATCCCAGCCTCCACGCAGCTTCTGTGGGTTATGACATGTTTGGCAATTTGCTTCGAAGATGGCGCTTACCCTGCCAGAGTAGATCAACGAAGCCGCATAATCTGGATCCAATGTTCGGATGAATCGAACCAGCAATTCGATCTGGCTTGCAGAGAGATTATCGCCCCATGCAACCATTGGCGTCGCGGTATGACCGTTGCTGATCGTAGCGAACAATGCCTGATCGTCACTCCCATTCTGGAATTCCTTTGTATTGAACGCAGGTCCTACGCCCCCTTCACCTGCAGAGCCGTGGCAACTGGCACATGCAATGGCAAACAATTGCGCGCCGGTCAAACTGGGCGGGGCAATTGTCGGGGTCGGAGTTTGGACATCGGCGCTTGCCGTTGGCGCTTCGGCGGGTGGGTTGGATTCCCAATTTCGTATGAATGCCACAACTGCATCCAATTGTTCATCATCGAGCGGTCCGCCATTTTCAGCGCCAAAGGGCGACATGCCAAAATCGGGCTGCCCAATTGAGATGATGTTCCGAATGGTGGCGTCGTCACGAGTCTTTAAATATTCGCTGGAACTTATGGGAGCGATGGTATCGCCAGGCAGGGACGGATTTAGACCACCCTGGCCGGAATCCCCGTGACAATCACTGCAATTTTCCGCAAATAAGTTTGCTCCAGCTACAGGACCGCCGCCTTTGCTTGCCTCAAACGTGTATTTTACAAGCGCGTCAAGTTGTTCGGCGGTAAGAATATCCCCCCACACAGGCATTGTGATGTGAGCTCCACCCGAAGAAATAATCTTTAAGGCGCTTTCCTTATCAGGTGCTTTCGGGACTTTATCTCCGTGACAACTGGCACAATGCTGCCCGAATAGCGTTGCCCCACCAGGGTTTTGTCCGGGATCCACAACATAAGAACTCAAGGCATCCATATCTTTCTCATTGAGGGTGCCTTTCCATGCAGGCATATCCAGGTGCTGACCGCCTTTTTTGATCAGCTCCGTAAGTTCTTCTTCTGTGCCGTTATACCCCACGCCTTGACCATGGCAACCAGAGCAATTGATAACAAACAGGCGCTGTCCATCCGGCGCCGCAAGGAAGTTAAGCAGTCCGTTGATCTCGGTCTCCGTCAGCCTCTCGACCCAGTTTGCAGTCTGGACTCCTTTGTGAGGCGGATACTTTACACCTTCGTCAAATACACGCTGCAATTCCACAGGGTTGCCGCTGGAAACCAGTGGTTGTTCATGGCAAACAGCGCAATATTGGGTGAAAAGCGCACTGCCTTTTGGCGAGAGGACAAAGCCGGCCAGCTCGTCTATTTCATCCGTGCTAAGATCGCCTCCCCATGCCGGCATGCCCTCATGCGTGCCTGCGGCAATGATTTGATGCAAATCTGTTCCAGCCGGGACATCAATGCCGGCGCCATGGCAATTCGCGCAATTTGCGGCGTAGAGCGCCGCGGCATTATCCACAACAACTGCCTCTTGCGGCGCAGGAGCTTCTCGAACTGAGGCGATGGTCAAAAAGCCAATGACTGCAACTACCACTAACGCAGAGATGCTGGCAAAGGGCCGATTAAGAAAGTGCCGCTTTGGGCTTTTATCAATAAAAGGTAATAAAAGCAGGAGGAGGATGAAAAGCCCCGGAAGCACCATCGCACCAAGAACCTCGAGTTTGCCCGGAAAATATTTAAGCGCCTGAAAGAGGAAGAGGAAGTACCATTCGGGGCGCGGTGTATACGTGGTATCGGCTGGATTTGCGCGGGCTTCAAGCGGAGCACCTACAAAGTATGCCAGGGCAATCAGAATAATGAATATCAAAAGGGAGGCAATCGTATCTTTGAAGATGATATCGGGGAAAAAGGGGACTCCCTTTTCTTTTTCCTTTTTATATTCATCCTGATATTTCTTTTTTTCCTGTTCGTTCATGGCTCACTCATCCTTTTTTGGCACGGAGGTAATGCCGATGCGAATGACAAGATATAGATGGATGCCGATCAGCGCTGCGAGCGTGGCGGGCAAAACCCATATATGGGTACCGAAAAAGCGCGCCAGCGTGACGGCTGAAATGTCCCTGCCTCCTCGCGCGATGCGAAGGATCCAGTCTCCAACAAACGGGGCGAGACCCGCAATTTGCGTTCCCACTGTGGTTGCCCAAAATGACTTCTGATCCCAGGGGAGCAAGTAGCCAGTGAAGCCAAAGCCAATGACTACCAGAAGGAGAATCACGCCGGTGATCCAGGTCGCTTCGCGTGGATACTTATACGCACCGAAATAGAACACGCGCAACAGATGAAGGACCGTCAGCACCACCATCGCGCTGGCTCCCCAGTGATGCAAGCCGCGGATCAACCAGCCAAATGGCAGCTGGGTGGTTATGTAAACCACGCTGTCATAGGCATGATCAGGCGTAGGGACATAATAGAGAGTTAGCAATATACCTGTAACTCCCTGCATAATTGCCACAAAAAGAGTGGCGCTTCCAAGTGTGTAGAACCAATTGACATGCGGAACTTTACGCATGAAGATCGCCTCCCACACCTCACGCCAGGAAAAACGTTCATCTAACCAATCACCAATTTTTGCAAGCATATTAACCTCGCTTTATATAAATAATCCCGTCTTCCACCTTGCTCTCAAAACGATCAAGAGGGCGGGGCGGGGGACCCGCTACGACAGTACCATCTTTCGCAAAAACCCCGTTATGGCATGGGCAGAAGAAACTGTCCTTTTCCGGGATCCAGCGCACCCTGCAAGCCAAATGCGTGCATACGTTGGACATCACAACATAATCCTGCCCATTGGAGGTTAGGACGTAAACCGAGATTTCCTCCTCGGTATTGATCCAGCCGGTCTGGGTCTCTATTGTTTTTTTGAAGAGCGTGGGAGTATTAAGCTCAACCTTGCTAATGGAACCAAGTTGGAGCCAACTATCGCTTTCCTTCTGGAGCGCCGGTCCCATGATGTAGGGAATTGCCGGCAAGCCAACCGCCGCACCGATCAACCCGCCAATACTGGCGATTGCTGCCTTCATGAAATTACGGCGGCCAAACTGATTGTCTTTTGATTTATCCATGGCACTTATCCTTTCAAATTAATATGGATGTTCTTCAAATTTATCAGGTTAGAGCATTCAAGCCAACCTGTGGAATATTTTCAACCGCGTTTATGGCTGCGGCGTTTGTGGTACATAGATCTCCGTCTCTGTCAATGGAGTGATGGTGGTGAGGGCTGTTTCCTCAGTGTTGATAAATCCGAAGATCCCTGCGAGCATGCCCAGGGTTACGATTGCGGCGATGGGGTAGTAGAACATTTTTCGCTTGCGAAGAGTTGCTGCGTCGGGTCTTCGATCCGCTATACCGGCTTTTATGTCTGCGAGTTCAAGAGGATGTTCGTGAATCATTTCATGCTCGGTCTGTGTGCCTGTCCACATGGCCTTGTTGAAGCGTTTGATGTGCACGCCGTACATGTGCCAGATGATGATGGCAAGCACCGCGAGGACGGCCTCGCCTCCGTGTGCGGCTTTGGCGGCGGGGATAAATTCACCGGGCAGGTATTGTGTGGCGGTGATGGGATTCCACATGAGAAAACCTGTCGCGCCCATCACAGCCGCGCCCCATACGAAGGCCCAGTATTCCAATTTTTCTTCGAATGTATAGCGTCCCATTTGGGGATAGGCCTTTGCAATGCCCATGTTGTAGAGCAGGGCTTGTATGCCGTCTTTCGCATCCTGTATGGATGGGAGCATGGACATTTGGTCGCGCATAACAAAAACGCTGTAGCCCATGACGAGGATGTGCCAGGCTGTGCCGAACATCATCACAACGGCGGCACTGCGGTGGATCAAACGCAGGGTTTCAATGCCTCCGAGGATATTAAGAACGAAGGCGCCAATGCTTGATGTTGGATATTTTTGCGGTAAGCCTGTGAGCCCAAGCGTTGTAAAGGAAAGCAGCATGATGATATGTTCAATACGGCGCATTACAGGAAAGCGCATGTAGAAATTGGTTGTGGACTTGCTCATGAGTGCTTAACTCCTTTGGCGCGATTGACGATGCGTCGGTAGATATCGGTGATGACGAAAAAGATCATGCCTCCCAACACCGTGGGGATGAAGAATTTATAGAAGAGGTTGACGTAATACACAAGAGGGTTGTGTTCGGGGCTGGGTTCGTAGTGACTCATCCACGCGGCGGAGAAATTGGCTGTGGCGCCTGGGTGGCAGCGCTGACATTTGGTGAGCAGGTTTTCCTGCATGGCAATTCCTGTTTCAGAGTTACCTACTTTGGCAATATCATGCACACCATGACAATCTGTGCAGACGGGTTTGTTGGTGGGTTGCCCGGGGAATTCTTCTTCAAATAGTTTTACGGTTGTACCGTGGAAATCTGCCACATAAGAATTGAGTACGTTCGTGGAGATTCCGTACTTGTCCATAATGGTTGAATCGGTATGGCATTTGGCGCAAAGGAAGGGCGTGCTGTTGCGGAAGGTGATGGCAGTTGGATCCTGGATGTTATGTACCCCATGGCAGCTAATACACGTGGGGACGTCTGTATTATCTTCCTGTGTGAGCGCATTGCCATGCACGCTGTATTTGTATGAGTCGTAAATACCCCTGTGGCATTTGGCACATGTTTTAGGAATGTCCAGGCGTGCGGAAGGTGTGAGCTCGCCGCTTGTTTTGCCGGTCAGGCGCGTTTGTGTATGCGGGTCGTGACAGTCGGCGCAGGTGGCGGCATTCTTGTTGCCTTCATCAAATGCGCGCTGATGTACACTATCCTGTACTTTGGTATATTGATCTTCGTGACAATTCTTGCATGTATCCAAAAAGCTCAAGGTAAAATCACGTGTGTTTTTAACCTTTACATTCGGATGTGGGTAATCGCTGATGCCTGTGTGACAGTCGGCGCAGGCGATTCCTTCTTGACTGTGAACTGAGAGGCCAAATTGAGTTGGGTTGATGGTGACAGGGAGTGATTCCTTGCCCAGGGTGATCTTTATACCTTCCTCTTGATGGCAGGCGAGACAAAAATCGTTTGAGGGCTTATCGCCTTGATAGGAGGGTTCGCTGCTTTCTTGATAGGAGGGCGCAGCTTGGGCGGGAGTCGCGAGAGACACCAGGGCGAAGACCAAAAGCCCAAATCCGAGGATGAAGAACAGAGCCTGCACTCCCGAATGTGCATCGGGATAATATGAGCGAAGTGTAGACCTGACGATTCGACTCGCTTCGCGGCTCACCGTGCCGTAGGGCCGAAGTGGCGAGAAACGAGTCGAACGGAGCAGTTTTCTAAAATCCATTACATTCTCCTATTAAAGGAAATTTTTTTAGATTATAGCCCGAATACAATGTCATGGGGCAATTGCCCCAATTGTACGAGATGGCATCATGCGGATATAGTGCTGAATATCACGGATTTGGCGTGATTAATAAGGAAAAAAAAAGATGGCGGGCGCGTTATGCGCCCGCCATTGTCTTACTTCATTATTTTATTTCGCGGCCGGAACTTCCGGGCGTGTATACGTGCCGATGTTACCGCCAAGGTCCTCGATCGAGTCGATCAAGACCTGAATGATGTACTTGTTGTTGTGGACGTAAACGCCGGGGTCTTTCTGGCTGTATTGATAGTTGAAGGCGGCCTTGAGCAACCTGGGTGTCCAGGTGGCATAGGACTTGCCATCAGCACCAAAGAAGTACGGATAGGCTGAGCCCTTGTATTCAATTGCGCCGCCGTTTGCTGCTGCGTAGACCTGGAGTTGGGCATAGAGGGCTTCTGCGAGGGTATCTACTTCACCCTTGACGCCTTCGGTCACGTCGCCATCGCCATCGTAATCCACATCGGTCTCGCGAATGGTGGTTGGGTCAGTGGTGTCGTGGCAGGTCTCGCATGTTTCAACTTTCGGTTCAAGCGCGTGGACATCGTGACAATCCTTGCACTTGTTCACCTTGCCTGTATCGCTGGCGTGCAGGTTCTGTCCCACATATTCCTTGCCATCATACTGATAGGCGCCCTTGACGTCATTGCCGAAGAGGGTTGCGCCCGCGGCGAAGTAGTGGATGTTCTTGAAGCGGATCTTCGCGTCGACCGTATCGGCATCCTTGCCCTTGAGAGCGTTGTTCACACTGGTTGTGGATTCGCGTCCTTGGTGGCAGGAGATACACAGGTTGGAGTCGTCAGCAACGAAGTTGCCATCAGCATCCTTGCCGCCCAAACTAACCGTAGCACCACTGGGGAAGATAACGCTCTTGACTGCATAACGTTCTGGCCAGGCTTCTTCATTATGGCATGTGGAGCACAGATAGCCATTGCTGGAGGGCATTGACGCCAAGCCAGTGATAGTGGTTGTGCCGCTGGATGTCACAATTGTCGTGCCGCCATCCTTGAGATAGGTGGGCAAGCCTTGTGCGGTATGGCATTTCACACAACCGAAAGGTACTGTGTAGCTGGGGTTGCCTTCGGCATCAAGATCCCAATCGCGGAAGGGCAATGTGTCGCCGGCGAAGTGGCCTGCATCGGTGCGAGCCAGTGCGCTGGTGTCACCACCGAGATCAGCGATCGAATCGAAGAGTAATTGGACAATGTACTTGTTGCCGTGAGCGAACGCACCGGGGTCCTTCTTGGAGACCTGGTAGTTGTAGGCGGCTTTGAGCAGACGAGGAGTCCAGTTCGGGAAAGCTTTGTCGTCAGCGCCCATGAAGTAAGGATAGGTGTCAGCACTGTACTTGATCTCAGCGCCAGCCTTATCCGTGGCGTACTTGGTAATCTCAGCCAACAAGGTTTCCTGCAAGCCTTCGATTTCATAGTACATGCCTTCTTCTACATTGCCATCGCCATCATAGTCAGGCGCAGAGGAGACCATGCGGACGTTCTTGAGGTCTTCCACGGTGGCAACGCCTTCGTGGCAGTTCGCGCATTGTTCAACCTTCACCTCGAGAGTGTGGGGGTTGTGGCAAGCTGTGCATGTTGCATAGCCTTCGACGTGGGTGTTCTTGGCGTCGTAGGTATTGCCGTCATATTCATAACCGCCATGAGTCTCACTACCATAGAGGGTGGCAGCTGCGGCAAAGTAGTGAACATTGCGGAAGCCAAGAACGACATCGTTGCCTTTGTCGTCTTTGAAAGGCGCAGGCACGGCATCCGGGTCAACATTCTCGCCGAACTTGGCAATGGCTGCGTCAACGCTGACTTTGGATTCGCGTCCCTGATGGCATTCCATACAACGGGTGTCGTCACCGGCCTTGATCTCTACACCGGATGGAAACATGACGGTGGTCTTCGTGAAGGTGACTGCATTGTGGCAGGTCACGCACTGAATACCCTGGGCATCAGCTGCGGGAACAGCAGCGTCCACCTTGCCGGCTTCGGAGCCGTCAAGACCGAGGTAGTCCTGATAGCCGGCGCTGGTATGGCATTTGGCGCAGGAGGTGGGAACACCATCGGGGTTCGCGGTGGCATCGTCCCAATGACGGAAAGGTTCGCCAGCTACATCATTGTGGCCGGAGCCTTGCCATGCTTCAAGATAGGGAACCTCCACCGAGGGGGCGGCAGGGGCTTCTGTAGCGGGGGCTTCGGTGGTTGTAGTCCCGCCGCAGGCCGCTAATATAGCGGCAGCTACGAGCATCACACCGAACAGAACGAGCATTTTTTTGTAATTCATTTGTACATTCTCCTTTTTAATTTCATGGAACAAAAATTATATATTCCAAAATATCACTGGGTTGCGGAGTCTTCTCTGGTAATAATTTTATTAATGGATTATGAGCAATTATCCCGGGATTCTAAGCATTTAGGAGATTAAAATCAAGTTAATTTGCAATAAAAAGTATGTGACAATAGTCACTATAATTAGGATAAAGTTCGTGACATTACAGTTTGCTGTATATGAATATAGGGGAGAGCATTTTGCCTGTTCCATTTACCCCCTCAGGCCTCAGTACACCAAAATGTGAAAATAACTTCATCGTATCGAATGTAGTTTCACTGCACTCGATGCGATGAAAAAATATGAAACGTACAATTCGCAGGATAAAGAATGTGGGGCGCATTTTGAAAATGCGCCCCACATAATCTTTGTCAGTGGATTGTTTAGCGAGGCATGAAGACCAGGAAGGAGGGAGCGGTCTGTGTTGCGTGGCGAACTTGCGCGTTCTCAAAGACTGCTACGCCGAAGTAATACGAAGCGGTCAGGTCAGTGAATTGCACATCAAATTCAGAGGCAGTGTCGAGCAGACGGCCAAATTCGAGTGTCCATACGCCGTCAGCCCACTTCCAGCCAGCGGAGATGTTGCCCCGGTCACCAACGATTTCGGATTTCACAATACCGGGGATATAGGAACCAACGGGAAGGGCATCCAAAGCGGCTTTGTCGAGGGCAACCTTTTCGCTGCCGAGGATATAGCCGGGAGCGCCAGTGGTCATATTAATGTTCGGGGAGGTGAAGCCGGGAACGGTCTTGTCTGGTATGCTCTTGGTCGCATCAGCGGGATCGGGCAAGGAGCCGTAGTTGTCGCTGTAACCACCGGATTCCTTGGGGTCGCTCTTGCGGCCGGCTTCCTTGTTTCCGTTATCAGCGTCTTTACGAGCCTGGTAGGTGCTCCAATCAACATACTGGTCGTCAAGTTGATTCAAGTTACGGATGGATTTCCAGTGCCAGATGTCGCCTAACTGACCCTCGCCGGGCGTGTACTTATTTCCGTAAGGTTTCTCATCGGGATTTTCGCCATCATGGCAGGCGGTGTAGCAGCCCTTGGTTTCAAATTTTTCAATGCTGTTGTTAATGTTCCAGATGAAGGCCATTTTATCTTCGTAAACAGAATTGTTGTCGCCGCCTTTATCATCCGGGTCCTTGATCTGCTTCCATGTGCCATCTTCCTGCTTCTGCCACGGGGAACGGAACCATGATTCGGTTGGATCTTCGTAGGTTGCCAGGAAGTACACGCTATCGGCAGTGTAAACAGCCTTAAGGCGAACTTTGGTTTCAAAGCCGCCAAAGCCGCCATCTACATCAACAACGATCTCTTCAGCATCAGCCCAGAGGGCTTCGTCACCGACGCCATCAAGCGTAGGTGCGGCATCTACAGGATACGCGACGAATGCGCCATCGGGGGCTTCCCAGGCGGGCATCGGGGGTTCAGTGGGAGCGGGTGGTTCGGTTGCTACAGCGGGTGGTTCTGTTAGAGCAGGGGTGGCAGGTGTGCCGCATGCGCTCAGTATTAATGTTGCAAGCACAAGCAGTGAAACTAAAACAAATAGCTTTTTCATGACTTTCTCCTTTTGGGTGATCTCTCAATTTATTGGGTCAAACATCCCAATGCGCTTATATTCTACATTGTTGTGAAAATACCAACAGTGACACAAATCATAATTAAAGGATGATTAAATTAGCCTTGTTAATTGAGTAGCCGTTGTACAATAAGTTCAATCAACCATGCGATTTGAAATCCTTTTCATCGTTTATTTCGCTTATGGGCTGGCCTTTTTCAGTATGGGCTTGATTTTGGTTTTGGAAGCAAGCCGCACTCCCTCCCTCGAACAAAAAAAACTGCTCCTACCCCTGTCCGTCTTCGGGCTTTTGCATGGCATACATGAATGGCTCTATATTTTCACCCTGCAAAATAAACAACTGCATGGAACCCTGCCTATTTGGACAACCTGGTTCCGCCTGACATGGCTCGCGCTTTCCTTTATTGCGCTTTGGTTTTATGGCTGGCAGGCTTTTCAAGTTGCGCGCGCGCATATCAGCCCTTTCACTATTTTTGGATTGGCAACCCTGCCGCCCTATATCCTGCTTATTCTAATTGACGTGCTTTACGCTTTTTATCAAGGCGACATCACCCCGCTTCAGACGACGGGCGGGCTGGTTCGCTATCTACTGGCAGTTCCCGGCGCCGCCATCGCTTCCCTCGGACTTCGAGCGGGCGCAAACAGGGCCAAAGCGGATTCACGCCGACCTCTGGACACTCATCTCAACTGGACTGCTTTGGGGTTTGCCTTGTACAGCGCCACACAACTTGCTGTACCTAGAATGAACACCATAACCGCTATTCTTATCAACGCCGAAACTTTTACGCAAATGACGGGCGTTCCCATTCAAGTCATTCGTACCTTTGCAGCTATTATCATCACCTGGAATCTATTTCGCGCCATTCAATTTTTGGAAGACGAAAGACAAGCGCAACTCACCGCTGCACAGCAAGCGCGCCTCGAAGCCCTTGAACAGCAGGAGATTATGCGCCGCGACCTGTTACGCCATATCGTGCGCGCACAGGAGGAAGAGCGCGCCCGCATTGCGCGTGAATTACATGATGAAATGGCGCAAACACTGACAGCCTTTACACTGGATCTCGGTACATTAAAACAAATTAACGGGCCTCGATCCAAATCAATGCCTATTCTCGCAAGGTTGCAGGAACTTGGCAAAAAAATGTCCCGCAGCATGCACCAGATGGTCTATGACCTGCGCCCTGCTCATTTGGATGATCTCGGCCTTTTACCCGCCTTGCAATTCTTCGCAGATAAAAACGGTCCGCGGCTTGGTTTGCAAATCGAATTCAAAACGGATGGCGAGCCTCGCCGCATTGACTTGCTTGCAGAAACCGTCATCTTCCGCGTTGCGCAGGAAGCCATAACGAATATTGCACGTCACGCCAAATCGAAACGCGCAGTAATTTATTTAATTTATCTTGCCCGGGAAGTTAAGTTGGAAGTGTCCGATGACGGTGTTGGCTTTGACCCCGAAGAGAAGTTCATTGCGCCGCGCGGCTGGGGTTTGGCCGGGATGAAAGAAAGAGCCGAATCGGTCGGAGGCAGGTTCGAGGTCCGCTCGGAAGCGGGGGGCGGGACCTTGATCCGCGTGAATATTCCAGTTCATCAGGAGAATTAATATGTCCAATATCCGCCTTATGCTGGTAGATGACCATCAAGTGATCCGCACGGGGCTGAAATCCTTTTTGCAAACGCAGCCTGATTTTGAAGTGGTCGCCGAAGCAGGCAATGGGCAGGAAGCCATCACGCTCGCGTTGGAGACGCGCCCCGACATTATTATTATGGACATCTCCATGCCGGAGATGGACGGCATGGAAGCGACACGGCAATTAAAAGAAAAGTGGCCGCAAGTTACAGTGTTGGCGCTTACAGTGCATGAAGATAAATTTTATTTTATGAAAATGTTGGAAGCGGGCGCAAGCGGCTATCTCACCAAACAGGCGGCTTCTGATGAGTTGGTGCAAGCCATCCACACCGTAGCCAAGGGACATATTTATTTACAGCCCGCATTGGCGCGCTGGCTGTTGGAAGATTATCAACACTTGATCGAATCGCCATTGCCAGAGAAACCTGAAGAAGGGCAGGCAGTGGGGCTGGAAGCATTGAGCGCCCGCGAACGCGGGGTGTTGGAAATGGTCGCGCAGGGTTTGAGTAATTATGAGATCGGCGAAAAACTAAACTTGAGTCACAAGACGATTGCGCGTCATCGTGAACGCATTATGAATAAGCTCAATATGCACTCGCGCACCGAGTTGGTCAAGTTTGCCATTCGCACGGGGTTGATCCCGTTGGAGTAGGCGCAGATTGATTTTGTTTTATACAGCAATACTTCTTTCGGTCAGGTTTTATTCGTCGCTAATGCTGTCACCGCCCAGATCTGGCAGGACAGATTCAATTTCTTCAGGGCTCTGACCCGCTTCCAGCCGATCCACCACTTCGTCAAATCCTGCTGGCAAGTCTTCGCCCATTTCGCCCCCCATTTTCCGCATCATTTTGCCGAGGGCCTTGGGATCATCCTCTAGGTCTTCAAAACCGGAAAAATCATTCGCCGCGGATTCAAGACGGCTTTCATCGGTTTTGGCAATGCGCACCTTGGTTATGCGGCGGCGGACTTTATCACTTCCACAGTGCGAACAATTCACGGATTTTTTCCCGTATTCACTAAAGGTTATGAATATGTCAAAGCGTTGTTTGCAGGCAGTGCAGATAAAGTCATAGGTGGGCATGTATTCATTTTAACCTGAATCAGGCTGGGAAGTGTGACGGTCATCTTATCCAACACAATTCATTTCGGGTGTTTCGCAAAGGTGATTGTCACTTTATTGCTACATTGCTCTGACCAACTGCCAGCAGGCACGGTTATACGGTGTGCGGATGCCATGCTTTTCGCCGTGCATTGTCACCGCGCCGCAGATCGCATCAATTTCAGTTGGAGCGCCGCGCCGCACATCCTGAAACATGGAGGATTGATTCGCCGAAGTTTTTCTGGCCACATCCTCTGCGGCAATTACAGGATTGCTGAACGGCAAACTCACATTCTCGGCTTTCGCCACGTCCGCCGTCTCACGCGCCAAAGCAGACATCACCTTGCGAACCAACGGACGCGACAACAGTTCGCCATTTGTAATTCGCAGCAGGGCCGTCAGCGGGTTGATCGCGGCGTTGATGACCAGTTTGCCCCACAGGAGCGACTGGGCATCGTCCACAATTTTTATTTTGAAATTGGATGATCGAAGAACCGCCTCAAGCGGACCGAGAGCCTGATTCTGCTGTAAGGAAATGGTTCCCCGCCCGCCCATTTTCACCAGGCCCGGCCCGAGCAGAGTCCCTCCAGTGGTGGGAACGCCCAATGA